>ERZ773005.37-NODE-37-length-128134-cov-7.235847_pt1 | contig 128134 bp, 119 predicted proteins | sample MGYA00580666_ERZ773005 | MGnify/ENA primary metagenome ERZ773005 (study PRJEB29015, sample SAMEA2737999) | human oral metagenome | biome: human oral; feature: human-associated habitat; material: dental | place: China | collected 2061 ...
AGGCGGACAGCACGAGCGCCCTGTTCCGCGATGCCGCCTTGCTGCTCTCGCCGAAGTTCGCCACCGTCGCCTCGAGCCTGTGGTCGAGGGCCTCGCTTTCGGCAAAGGCCTTCAGCAGCGGGACGCCCTTCACGTACTCGACGAACAGGCTTGTCATGTCTGCTGCGTCGTCCCCGCATCTGCCCTCGAGGTCCTGGGCCTTCCTCAGCCCTGCTGCAAGGAGTGTAAGCGCAGCGGGCAGGGTCGATACCGTGAGCAGCGCCATGCGCCAATCGACGAGGATTGCAGTCACGAGCAGAATCGCCGCGACGATGAAATCGGCTGCCATCCTCGTCCAGAGGTGTCCCACCACCATCTCCATGTTGTCGATGTCCTTGTGGACGATGTCGCCGATCTCGCCTAGGCGCTCCCCCGTGTAGAAGCCGAGGGAGAGCGACTTCAGCCGCCTGACGACGGCAATCCTGATTTCCAACACAAGGTCGAAACCCGCGCAGTGCTTCTGCTTGTCGGCAACGATGCCGCTCGCTCCCTTGACGAGGAGAAGGCAGACAAGCGCCATCCAGTAGGGAGCGAGGTCGACCGGTCCAGCCAGGATCGAATGGATGGATGCAAGGACGACAAAGGCCATCGCCACGCTGGATAGCGCATAGATCGTGAACGCAACGATGCTTGCGACCATCATACGTCGGCCAGAGGAGGTCATCCTCTCCAGGATCTCCCTTACCATGATGCGACCTCCCTGATATCCCAGTTGTCCACCTGCTTTTGCTTGGCAACCATCTCCTGATAGAGAGGACAGGTGCGCATGAGCTCTTCGTGGGTTCCAGACCCGGCGACACGGCCTTCCCTCATCACCACGATCTGCTCCGCTCCTCGAGCGGCGTTCAGGTGGTGGGCTATGCTCACGACGGTCTTGTCGCGGGACAGGTCGTCTATCGCCTCCTGTATGAGCGCCTCGTTCTCGGCATCGACTGCGGCCGTCGCCTCGTCGAGGATGACGACGGGGGCGTCTTTCAGCATTACCCGGGCGATCGAGATGCGCTGACGCTCGCCGCCCGAGAGCTGGACGCCTCCCTCGCCGGCGACCGTCGCGTAGCCCTGCGGGAGCCCGGAGATGAAGTCGTGGATACGCGCCCTTTGGGCCGCCTCTACGACCTCTTCATGCGTTGCTCTCGGCCGGCCGATGAGGATGTTCTCCTCGATGCTCTGATTGAAGAGGAACACGTCCTGCTGGACTATGGAGAAGAGACCCGACACCTGCCTTTCGGAGAGGTGGGACAGGTCTCGTCCACCCACCGTGATGTGTCCGCTGTCAGGTTGCCAGAATCCCATGATCAGGCTCGCGAGCGTGCTCTTCCCGCATCCCGAGGAGCCTACGAGCGCGTTGGTGCTTCCCTTGCGGAACACGAGGTCGATCGAGTCGAGGGCCTGCTTCCTCTCGCTGCCGTATCCATCGCTCTTTGGGTAGGAGAAGGAGACTCCGTTCAGCTCGATGTCTCCCATGCGGGGTTCCTCAGAGCTCTCGATGGGGCCTGCGGCTTCGACACTCAGCACCGATTCGATGCCCGTCATCGCCTGGTCGAACATGAAACGATAGTGCTGCAGGGTCGCCGTCTTGGCTACCGAGGAGGTGAAGGCCGCGGAGAGCACCATGGACAAGATGAGGCGTTCGATGGATATGCTGCCTGTGGAGAGGAGCCATGTTCCCACGATCAGCACGAGCACCGTCCCGGACTCCATGAACAGGGCGATGAGCGCCATGGGAACCGAGACGCCGTTCATCGAGCTCGTTGCCCAGCTCACGTAATCGCGTGCCGCCCCGATCGTCTCGTCCGTCTTGCGCTCTTCCTTTCCGAATGCCTTGACGACCGCTATGTTAGCAACGTATTCCATGAGGCTGTCCTGCATGCGGGATGCGTACTGGGCCACTACTTCGAAGCCCTTAGCCCAAGCGGGGGCCGCCGCCTTCTTCACGAGCCACATGAGAGGCAGGCCCGCCATCATGCACAGGGCAAGCCGCCAGTCCACTGCGAGCATGAGGACGAACGCGGCGGCGGGAAACAGGGTGGCCGAGGCCGATTCGGGCAGCCCGTGGGCAAGGTACACCTCCACCTGCTCCACGTCGTTGCGCATGATGTTCGCGAGGTCTCCCGGCCTCCTGATCTGGAAGAAGCCCAGGGGGAGCTTTTTCAGATGGCGCACGATGCGCAGGCGTATGTCCGTCAGGCACGAGTACGCCACCCGATGCGCCTTCCAAGTTGCGACGTACATGCACACCGCCTTCCCCGCCACGCATGCCGCCATCGCCGCAGCGGCGCAGGCTATTGCCGAGGGCGAGAGGGTGCCCTCCAAAAACAAATGGACGAGGTAGATCACGAGAACCGTGGACACGAGCCCAAGGACCGCCCTGGTCAGAAGCATGGCATTAGAGAGCCGACTTTTCGCCGTCATCTCCCTGGCCAACTCCCTCTTGTCTTTCATAGAATGTCTCCTTCAATATTAAATAAAGATTCGATATTGTAAGTAGATTGAGGCCTATCTCAGTTCGACTTGACTAACTATATCATTATAGAATCAGAATTCAATATTGAATGTCAGAGTACTCGAATAGGGTGGCAGAAAGTTCTGTCACAGGGAGTTCACCCCTTCGTAATAGCACTGGGCGATGAGCGCAAGCATCTCACGAGCTTCATTCTCGCTGCTGTAGTGGCGGGCTACCTCCATCAGGCTCTCCACGAAGTTGCTTGCGAGCACGTGGGCGAGCAAGTCCGGGTAGCGCAGAACTGCACGCTTGTTCATCATGTATCGGATATGCCGCTCGATGCTCTCGACGAAATCGTCCTTCGCATGCTCGTAGGCGGTACCCTGGCTCTTGTCAATTAGGATAACCAGCAACTTGTGATGGGCCAGCATGTTGAGCAGGGGTCCCTCGGCGGCAGTCTGGTACCTCTCAGAGGGCGTATCCGCAATGATAAGTTCTTCTTCACGTGCAATTCGGTCGAAGTCGAAGGGAGCGGACGAAACGACACCCTCGAATAGCTTCTCTTTGTTCTCGAAGTACGAGTACAGCAGGCTGGCTGATACGTCGGCGAGCTTCGCGATGTCCTGCATTTTCGCACTGCGGAAGTCCTTCTCATAGAACACCTGGACGGCGGCGGCAAGTATGCGCTCGCGCACCTCTTCCTTGAGAACCTGCATGCCCTACCCCTCAATTCCTCTTGCTGTTGAATTATAATTCGGTATTGAATCATTCTAAACGATGCCCAGAGAACGGCGAAGGGCAGAAACCGAGGCGTTTCCGTTCGATTATCTGGCTTGGCGAAAAGCATTCGTCATACTTTGACTTGCGTCGTGAGCCAGCAAAACAGATTCGAGATGAAGTATTGATGACAAGAGAAAACCACGAAAACTCGGGCAAGCGCGAATCGGTCAACGACCTCCCCTCCATCAAGGAACTAAAACGCAGCGCGTCGGGACTCGAATGGCTCGGAAGGCTGCTCAGGAACGACGAGGCGAGGAAGAGTGCGCGGGAAGTCCGAGAAGAGCTCGACGGCCTCGTCTCGCTCGTCGATGGCTTCTACCGTCTGTTGGGCGATAGAAACTGGGCCTTCTCAGACGCGCTGAACCTCGAAAGGATGCGCGCGGTCGTCAGCAAGCCCACTCCCGGGGAAGCCGAGCGAGAGCTCATCGAATACCTCAAGGAGGAAGAGGTTCTGCATCGAATGATCACCAGGCTGAACCGCTTTCCCGACATGCGCCCGCGCATACCGCTCCTGGAGAATGCCGAACAAGACTACCTCCGGGGGCGCTACTACAGCTCGGTCCTCGTGACGGTCACCGTGATGGACGGATTCGTAAACGACGCCTTCCGATCCGAAGGGAGGAAGGGCCTCCATGCGAGGGAGTCAGAAGAGCTCAATGCGGGAGACTGCGTCGCGACTGTGTAGGATGGGCTCCCGTCCATCCAGAAGGCCTTCACGAAATCAATCCACGCGAGGATAGATGAACCGGTTTGCGAAGTCTACCGTCACGGAATCATGCACGGGATGGTCACCGACTATGACAACGACGTAGTTGCCTCAAAAGCGTGGTGCATGCTCTTCGCCGTCGGAGATTGGGTCGATGCCGAGGTTAGGAAACGAGAGGCTGAAGACGAAGACCCTCGTAATATCGTTCAAGTGCTCAAGGGCCTCTCGGATATGCAGAAGCGCAACGCCGAAAATGACAGGAGGCTCGAGAACTGGGAGAAGCACCGTGTGGATCTCGAGCATCCCGCAGGCCCAGACGAAGAGCTCGTCAGAGGCTGCGCGGGATTCCTCGAGGCCTGGAAGGCGAAGAACTACGGGGTGCTGGGGTCGTTCTTCCCCAATTTCGCGAACAAGACGCCAGGCGCGCAGGCCGGTGAAGCGAGAGAACTCTATTCTCCCCATCCGATCGAGGGGTACAAGATAGAGGAAATTATCAGGCCCGCCGCCGCGGTCGCCAGCGCAAAGATAAGGCTCCGCACTTCGAACGGATCGTGGACCGCGGCGATCCGCCTCTCTCGGCTGGAGGGAACCGCTCCGGCTGCTGATTGGGAACCGGGCGCATGGAAGGTGATGGGATACGGGGTCGACCCCTTCGTTGATGCAGAGAAGAATGGGCTAGCAGGTGATGTTTCTCCGGCTTGATGGAAGACGCTATGCAGCCTACCCGCGCTGATGCCACAAAGCTGAAGAGACGCCGTGCAACCTGGCTTGAAACCTCGAATCGCGAAATGAGCGCAAATCATGCCATCAAATTGCACTTTCCAACGTCAGTAGTAAATCGACGCGGAACGCACGGTTTTCGACGATTTGGATGTATGAGATTGGGCCAAGCTTGCCGATTTTCACCTTCGCGGACCTGATCGTTTGTTCTCTGGGAAATTATGGAACCCTTGCAGAAGCCAATTCAAAAGAGAAATCGGCCACGTGCAACATGACCACGCTTTCGCAGTCGGTAGCGTGCCGAATGTTGGTGTAGCCACTCGATTTGCGAGGCGCGGGCTTCAGCCCGCCCGAGCGAATCGAGCTATCACCTAGAACCGAGAGCCCGGTTACTGTCGTGCCATGTTATGCCGCCTTCCCGATAGAGTCAACGTTGCCCGACAGGACCAGCGCGATTATCCTGGCCGCATGCTCGGCCGCCGTGCCCTTGTAGGTGGGCTTGGGCGCCGGTTTCCTGCGTTCCGGTTCCTCGTACGCCTCAGATATGGACGTTGCCGTGAACCGCCTGCGCGTCGACCAGTCCTCGTCCTTCTCGGAGAGCACGGCGCCGAGCATCCTGATGAGCGATTTCCTCGACGGGAAGACCTGGACGACGCGGCTGCGGCGCTTGACCTCGCGGTTCACGCGCTCCTGCACGTTGTTGGCGCGAAGGCGGCGGTGGTGCCCGTGGGGGAAGTCGAGGTACGCGAGCGCGTCGGCCTCCGCCTCTTCCAGGAGCTCGGCGGCCTTCGCGTTGAAACCGGCGATCTTCTCGCAGGCCAGGTGGTACAGCTCGCGCACGAGCGCGGGGTCCTTCTCGGCGAAGACGGCGTGCAGTATGGAGCCTATGGCGGCCTTGTGGCGCTGGCTCTTCGCGCATGACGTCGCGTTTCTCTCCAAGTGAACGATGCAGCGCTGCCAGGCGGCGCCGGGGAAGACCTCCTCTATCGCCTTCCTGAGCCCTTCGTGGGCGTCGCTCGTGACGCACACGACGCCGTCGACGCCGCGGGAGCGAAGCGATTGCAGGAAGCCCCTCCACCCTAGGTACGACTCGGTGTCGATGGCGTCCAGGCCGACGAGGCGGCGGTAGCCGTCGTCGCCGCAGGCGATCGCGGTGACGAGCGCGGTCGGGCTCGCATGCCCGGCGTCGCGGCACTTGAGGTAGGTCGCGTCGAGCCATAGGTACGGGAACCGCAGCTCCCCGAAAACGCGGGTCTGCAGGTCCTCCACGACGGCGTCGAGCGACTCGCAGATCCTCGAGACCTGGCTGGCGCTCATGCGGCCGATGCCCATCGCGTGCGCCGCCTTCTCGACCTTGCGCGTGCTCACGCCGTTCGTGACCATCTCGGAGACGGCCGCGATCACGGCCCGGTCGACGCGGAAGTAGCGCACGAGCAGGTCCTCGGGGAAGTAGCTGCCCACGCGGAGCTTCGGTATCCGCAGGGTTATCGGCCCGACGCTCGTCACGAGCGTCCGCTCGCGGTAGCCGTTGCGCTGGTTGCCCTCCGCGCACGCTTCGTCGGCCTGCGCGTCCATGATCTCGTTGACGAGCGCCTCGGCCATCAACCTTATTAGCTCCCGCAGGTTGACCATCCCGTCGTCGAATCTCGGAATCCCGGGCGCGACGGCGCCCATCTGCTCTAAACTTTCCATTGCGGTCATCGCCTTTCTTGTGAATCCATCAATCTCGACAATTGACGATTCTAGGCGATGGCCGTTTCCTTCACGAAATCATCCCGCTAGCGAAACGGCCGTTACACCAACTTTTGGGACGCGATCCGTGCTCAGGCGGAGAAGCACTCGCATAACGTTGTCGTTTGCTGCGAGAGAGAGAAGCGACGATGGCGCGCAGGTGGGGCGCCACGTGTCGACAGGGCGCCCCACGGCGGCAGGGCTCCGCGCGCGGATGGGACGCTTTTGTCATTGACAGAATTTCCCTGGCTGAATGCGGGAGTTTCAAGGCCCGTATAATAAAAAAGTGTGCTGCTGCAAATGCGACGATGGGAGGCGATCATGAACGATGGTCGAGCCGGGCCTGATGTGCGTTTCCAGCGCGGCGTTGACCCTCCCGGTGGACGGCTTGCCGTTCTCGCTGACGACCGCCAGCACGTTCTTGAATGCGTCTATGGCGACGACCACGCAAATCAGGTCCTTCGAGAGCCCGCGCCTGGGCTTTCTCCCGAGATCGTGGAGCAGGTCGGTGTCGTTGAAGTACATCGCGTCGATCCACACTCGCCCGGAGAACACGACCTTCTCCTGCCAGGAGTCTACCGTCGAGAACACCTTGTGGCGCCATAGGAACGCCGTTCCGTGGCTCACCTCCGCGACGAGCTCCATGAGCCTGAGGGAGGCGCTGTGGCACATCACCTCGGCTATTCGCATGATCTTGTGCAACGGCAGCTTCGCGTCGGCGAAAATCGTGCCGGTCAGCGCGCTGAACCTGCATCCGCATTCGCGGCGCCGGTACCTCCTGGCCCCGTTGGGGGCCTTCCCGTCGAGCCTCGGCCGGACCGATCCGCAGTCCGGGCAAACAGGCGCATGCCCCCACTTGTCGAGCAGCCCCTCGATGGTTCTGGCCCCGTACTTCTCGAAGCGCTTCCGCGATTGCGCTACGTCCCATAGCTCAGCGAACTGCCGCTCATCGAGACCGTTGACGAGCGCAGCGAGATCAAGGCGGGCTTCCACCATATCCGCTCCTGACATCCTGCATCGCCCGAACGACCATCTCCCAGGATGTCGCCAAACAAAGAAGGAGATGGCCGATTGGGCGACTTTGTTTGGCTGGAACGATTATATGGCGGCCGTAAGAGTGCCGCTATAGGGAACACCACAACGTAGACCTTCAGAAAACGCGTTTTACGGTCATCCTTGCGATCTGCGCCTGCATGATTGCGGCAATCGGGCTGGCAGCGTGCTCGGGAAGCGGACAGGTGCTTCCCAGTCCTCCGAAAAGCAGGAGACCGTCGTAGCCGCACCCTCGGACGAAGACCTCATCAGGGAGGATATTGAGAGCATCGTCGGAACCAGCGTTTCCAAGGAAGCGCTCGCCGCCAGTTTCAGAACCGATTCCCAGATGGTCGAATTCGAGAAGATAGGCATGGATATCGACGCCTACGCTGAAGCCTTCTCGAAGAAGTGCAAGCTCGAAATCGATTTCATCGAGGTGAAAAGCGATACGGCCGTCGCAAAAGTCACGTTCACCACACCCCGACTCGATGATGAAGCCGAGAAACTGCTCGATGAGACTCTTGATACCGAACTGGAGAATGTAGACATCGAGAACGCTTCCGAAGAGAAGCTGTTCACGCTACTCTTCGGGGTCATGCAGAAAACGATCGAGAGCCCCGACTTCCCCCTGGGAAGCGAGAGTTTCGACATCGAGTACACGAAGACGAACGGGACATGGAGCATGGTCGATCAGAGCTTCGTCGAAAGCAGCTTCGTCGCGGCGGCGGCCAGCGCCGCAAACGTGTAGCCCTCGTCGGCAGCGAGCAGCTTTACATCCCGAAGAAGCGCTTGAGCTTGGCAACGCCCGCCTCGTCCATATCGTAGCGTTCCCGTATCGCACCGTCCTTCAGGTGCACCACCTCATCGCAAACTTCGGCGATGAGCTCGTAGTCGTGCGTGATAACGAAGATGAAGGCGCCTGCATCGCGCAGGCGCCGCAAAATCCGCGCCGTTTGCAGCATATGGGCGTAGTCCAGACCGCTCGTCGGCTCGTCGAACAGCAGGACCCTTTTGCCGCTGAAGCAGGCCGAGGCTATAATGACCCGCTGCTTCTGACCGCCTGAAAGCGTCATGGGGTGGCGCTGCTCCAATCCTGAAAGATCGAGGTCGTCGAGCACATGCTCCAGCTTTCGGGCCCGTGCCGCCTCGTCGGCTTCGCGCGAGCCGAGCGTCACCTCCGTCTCGACGCTATCGGAAAAGATCTGGTGCCCTACCTCCTGCATGACCAGGTAGCTCAGCTTCAGGCGCCTGCGGGCGGACAGGCGCTCGCCGTCAAGCGAACAATCCGCAGACGCCTTCTTAAGCGTCGCGCACAGCGCGGCTGCAAACGTCGATTTCCCGGCCCCGTTAGGCCCTACGACGGCATGGATCCGCCCGGCCTCAAACGTTTCATTCTCCACGCAGAGCACCCGCTGCTTGCCGCGGAACCCCTCAAGGCGCGAGAGCACCAGGCGCTCGCCTGGCACCGCACCCGCACGCACCGCCGCAGTGACGTCGCTGTTGGACACACGAACGGGCGCCTCGGCAAGCGAGAGGAATCGCAAGCCCATGCGTTCGCGCTCGGCGGCATCGAACGCTGCGAGCTCGCTTTGCGTGTACTCGGCGCGCACCCGCCCGTCCTCCATGCAAACCGCCCTATCGAACAGGTCGCGCAGGTAGAACAGCCTGTGCTCCGCAATCACGATCGTCGCCCCCTGGCGCTTGAGCAGAGCCAGGATGCGCCTCAACCGCTCGACAGCGGACATGTCGAGGTTCGCGGAGGGCTCGTCGAGCACGTACACGCTCGGCCTCATCGCGTACACGCTGGCAAAGGCGACGATCTGCTTCTCCCCGCCCGAAAGCTCGAAGATGCTCCGATCCATCAGGTCCTCGATTTCCAGGTCCTCGACCGTCCTTTGCACCCGTTCAACGATTCTCTCGCGCGGCATGCCCAGGTTCTCGCACCCGAACGCTATCTCGCTCGTTGTGTTCACGGTGTAGAACTGTGTGCGCGGGTTCTGGAACACCGTGCCGGTCTTCTCGGCTATCGCATACAGGGGAAGCTCGGACACGAGCCGACCGTCGTGGAGCACCGATCCTGTGAGCTCGCCTTCGTAGAAATTAGGGATCATGCCGTTGATCAGCCTGATTACGCTCGACTTACCGCACCCGCTCTTTCCGCAGAGCAGCACGCACTCGCCGTCCGCCACGGACAGCGACACCTCCTTCAAGGCGGGTGCGACCGCCTCCGGGTAGGTATACGTGACGTTCTCGATCTTGATCATAGCACCCCGCATCCTTTGAGGACGGCGACCGCGACGCCGTACGACGCGAGCACGCCGATTGCCAGGTAATCCGCAAGCCCGAACGCCACCTCCACGTACGAGGTATGCTCGCCCGGCGCATCGAGCCCACGGCACAGGGCCGCTGCGGAAAGTTCTTCGGCGACGTTCACCGCCGAGAATATGAGCGGGACCATGATATGCTCGAGCGAGACGCGGATACCGCGCATTTTCATGGCCGCGCGAATAGAATCCCACTCCTCGCGAATCGTCGGGAAGTAGCGAAACGTCACGGACAGCGGAATCACCACCGACTGCGGGAGCCGCAGCTTGCGCATGGCGGCCACGAACTCGCTCACCTCCGTGGTGTCGAGAATCCACTTCCCCAGAATCCAGCAGGGCATGAACTTGCGCAAGGTGAGTGCCAAAAACGACACGAGAGCGAAAGCCATCCCCGAAAGCTGCGGGGCCATCAACCTGTCGACAAGAAGCATGACCAGAAAGACGACCAGGTACCGCACCGCGTTCTTAGCCCGCCTCGACACGAGGCTTACGACCTCGCAGTACAAGAACAGCATGACCTCGAGCACAAGGGAATGGCTCGCAAGGAGCAGGAAGTTCACACCGAGCAGCAGCGCGAACTTCGTTCTCGGGTCGAATCTGGCGATCGGCAGGCTCACGAGACGATGCCGGCTTTCTGGAAGTGCTTCTTGAACATTCTCTCGCTGATAAGCACGCCGACAAATCCGCAGGCCACGGTTGCAACGATCATGACGAGCAGAACCCAGATCGGCGTGATGGAAGCGAGCGCGTCAACGAACTCCTGGCTCATGCCGCGGCTCAGCGTGTCGGCGAAGAAATAGTCCCGCATGACCCAGATCGGCAGAAAGCCGCCGATGAGGTTCAGGGCGAAGAACAAATAGCTTATCGCATTGCGCCCCTTGCTCTTGAACCCGCCGCTCCCGGCGATGACCTCGGCGATGATACCGAACAGGGCCCCGAACGGGACCACGATCCAGATATTGCCCATGAGCAGCAAGAATAGACTCGGCAGCACAGCCGCGATGAAAATCGGCCCGTGCAAGGGAGCCTTCGCCACGAGCATGAGGTACACCGGCGCCCCCACGAGCGCGATGATGCTCGTCATGGCAAGGTAGAGCGGCGGCACGGGCATGCACACGGTCCCGATGACCGCGAACACCACGAAATACAGCGCGATGAACACGCCTGCCGAAACGAGCTGCTTCGATTTCTTAACGTTCGTTTTCCCCATTTGATCGGACATGTTCTTCTCCTTACAATCGATTCATCATGCGACCCACGCGCGGCTTTTCTCCTGAATGGTGAAAAGCCGTGCGTACAGGCCGTTTCTGCCCATAAGCTCGTCGTGCGTCCCAATGTCGTCCACCCGCCCCCGATCGAGCACGATAATCTGGTCGGCATCGGTTACCGTGCTCAGCTTGTGCGCGACAACGAGCACCGTCCTTCCCGCGACCAACCGCGACAGCGCCCGATGGACTTCGTACTCGCTGGCGGGATCGAGCGCAGCCGTGGCCTCATCGAGCAGGATGACCGGGGAGTCCTTGAGCATGGCGCGCGCGATGGATATGCGCTGCCGCTCGCCGCCGGAAAGCGTGCTGCCGTTCTCACCGAGCAGCGTGTCGTAACCGTCGGGCAGCGCGCGCACGAACCCGTCGCAGCACGCCGCGCGAGCAGCGACCATGACCTGCTCGTCCGTCGCTTGGGAGTTCCCGATGCGAATGTTGTTCATCACGGTGTCGTCGAAAAGGACGACGTCTTGGAACACGAAGGACAGGTAGTTCATAAGGTGCTCGGAATCGACCGAGCGCACGTCGATGCCGCCGATACGCACCGCGCCTGCATCGACGTCCCAGAACCGGGCGATCAGGCGCAGAAGCGTGCTCTTTCCGCTTCCGGAAGGGCCGACGATCGCCGTCACCTTCCGCTCGGGAATCTCGAGGTCGATCCCGCTGAGGACCTCGTCGTTTCCATAGGAGAACGACGCGTTGTCGAAACGGATGTCGAAGCGCTCGATTTCGATCGCCTCGCCTTCCATGCGCGGGATGGCGAACAGCTCCCTGATGCGCTTCGTCGAGGCGATGGTATGGAACAGCATGGGCAGCAGCGTGAGAATGGAGAGGATGGGGCCGTACACCCGGCACACGACCGCGCACGACAGCAAGAACGGGAGCAGTTCCATATCGCCGCCGATGAACAGGCGCGCGCCTACGAACACCGTGATGCCGATGCCCGCCTGCAGCACGAACTGAGCGACCGATATGACCACGCCGGTCTTCAGCTCCATCTTCACCGAAGCATCGCGCAGCTCGGCGAGCGCGCTCTTAAGCTCGGACGCCTTTTCGCCCCCGAGGCGGCATTCCTTGATGACCCTGATGCCCTCAAGGTACTCCTGCGTCTTCTCGGAAGCGGCCGCTTTCGCCGCCACCTGCCGCGCACTCGCCCGCTGCTGCGCCCTGCGGCTTACGATCACGATGAGCAGTGCCAACGGCAACGTGCAGAATATGGCGAGCGCCATCCTCCAATCGAAGAACGCGATGCCGACGCACACGATCGCCATGGAGATGCAGTCGGCGACGAGCGGCGGAACGATATGGCTCAACGCATGCTCTATGTTGGCACAATCGCCCATGAGGCTCCCCGTCAACTCGGCGAGGCTCTTCTCGTTGAACACGCTCATCGGGAAGTGGCGGACGGTCTCGGCGATGCGCAGGCGGCTGTCCTCGGCCGCCGTATAGCAGCTGACGTAGGTTTTCCGGTAGTCGTTGCGCGAGCAGAAATAGGAAAGGACCATGATGACCAGCCCCGCTCCGAAGAGCATCCACAGACGCTCCCAGGAAACCTCTCCGCCGTCGAGGGGCGCGAGAATCTCCTGGAATACGAGCACGACCACGAGCACGGACAGAAGCGTCACCACGTTCGTGAGCGTGCAGGCGAGAATGCCCCGTCCGAGATCGGCCGTCGCAGCGTCGGATATTTGGAACAGGTCCTGAAGCTTCTTCATGATCATGCTCCCTCCCCTCCTTTCAGCTTCCAGGTCATCGAGGCGCTATAGTGATTCCATAGATCGTAGAAGCGTCCCTTCGAATCCATGAGCTGGTCGAACGTTCCCTGTTCCACAATCGAGCCCTTATCCATGACCAGAATGTTGTCCGCATTGCGAACGGTCGAGAGGCGATGGGCGATCATGATGACCGTCTTGTCCTTCATAAGCTCGCCGAGCGCAGCCTGGATTAGGTGCTCGTTCTCCGCATCGGCGAACGCGGTCGCCTCGTCGAGCACGAGGACGGGCGAGTTCTTGGCAAGGGCGCGGGCTATGGCGAGCCGCTGGACCTGTCCGCCGGAAAGCTTCGCGCCGCCCGAACCGTACACCGTGTCGTAGCCCTGCGGCAAAGCCCGGACGAACTCGTCGCACTGGGCGGCCTTCGCGGCAGCAACCACCTCCTCGCGCGTCGCATCCTTGCGCCCCATGCGGATGTTCTCGAGAATGCTCTGCCCGAACAGGAACGTGTCCTGGAACACGAACCCGACCGTCTTCATGAGGTCGTCGCCTTTCAGGTCGCGCACATCGACGCCGCCGATGCGCACCGAACCCTCGTCCACATCGTAGAAACGGGGAATGAGGCTCGCGATAGTGCTCTTGCCGCCGCCGGAAGCGCCGACGATGGCAGTCACCTGCTTCTCGGGAGCCGTGAACGTGATGTCCGAAAGCGCACGGGAACCCTCGGGGCCTTCGTAAGAGAAACTCACATGGTCGAACGTCACATCGAAACTTTGCGGAGCATTCTGCACGCCTTCGGGAAGGGATTTCTCGGCGAGAATGGCGTCCATGCGCTCCGCAGCGCTTACGAACTGCTGCGCGTTCGCCATGGCGTAGATCAAGCGCATGAGCACGCTTCCGATAACGGGAACGAATATCAAATAGAAGATGAACGAGGCCGCGAAAACCCGATAGTCCTCCGCATGGGCCCCGATGAGGATGCCCGCCGGAATCAACAGCAGATAAATCGACGAGAACGCCGTGGTCAACGAAGCCGTCATGTTCTCCTGGCTCAACGAATACGGGATGACCGCGCTCGTGTAGCGGTTAATGGATCCTTTCAGGCGCCCGAACGATTCCGCCGTCTGCTGGAACGCCTTGATGACGCCGATGCCGCGCACATACTCGGTCGACGCGTTCCCCATGTCCTCGAGGGCAGAACGGTACTCCTCTATCATCTGCTTCTTCTGGGCGCCGGCCGACGTCGCTCCGTACAGCACGAACGCGATGACGATGCCGAGCAGCGACACCAGGCCGAAGCGCCAATCGAAGGCGAGGACCACCGCGATCATGAGCAGCGGGGCCACGCAGGCCGACACCATGTTGGCCAGATCATGGGCGATGAACCCTTCCAGGCTCTCGATCTGGTCGTCCATGACCTCGCGCAGACGCCCCGTGCCGGTGCAGAAGAAGAACCCGAGGGGCAGCGTCGCCAAGTGCTCGAGGAAGTTGACCTTGAGCTGGTACAACGTGCCGTACGCAGCAATGTGCGACAGCGCGACCGACACCATGTACAGCACGATGTTCGCGAACACCCCCGCAAGCGCCAGAGCGGCGTAGAGCAGCACCGCCTGCGCATCGAGCGCCGAAACATCCGGGTATACGGAAAGCACCTCCCTGATGACCAGATAGATGGCCGCGTAAGGGACGAACGAGGCCGCAGCCGAGGCGACCGAGAACACGATGGCCACCACCATCGGCCCCTTATTCATCATCGCGATTTCGAGCAGACGGGAAAGCCCTGCGTTCCCGCCGTCGCCCTTGCTTTTCTCGCGCATCAGTTGCCCCGCTTTCCCTCGACCATCGAAACGATCCTGCCAGGGGTCTCGAAGTCCTCAAGGCTCAGATCGTCCAGATCGATCGAGATTGAGAAGGCCTGCTCGAGTTTCATAAGCAAGGTCACTACCTCGTAGGAATCCATGTAGCCAGAAGCGATGAGCGAGGTGTCCGCATCAAGGGTCACGTCTTCGAGTTCGTCCACATTCTCGCGCAACAGGCCAATAATCTCATCAAGCATCGTTTCGTTCTCCTTCTAGGTCTTGTATGGTCAACCCGAGCTTTTCGAGCGACTCGCCGATGGCGTCCTGCAGAATGGGGCTGCTGCAGATCTGCAGAGCCCGCTGTCGGGTCATTTCCCCGTCGCGCACGAGCTCGGAAAGCTCCACCTCGTGTTGCGCGTAGCCGAAATCCTTCTCGACCAGGTACTGGGCAACATGGTTGAACAGGCAGTTCGACGAGTTGACTGGCCAACTGCGAGCAGAGCGCTTGAATCCTAGCTCGCGCGTCAGCAGATCCACGATCTCGTCCTCGTCCCACCTCACGTACTTGAACGGGGAGATCTGCGCGATTTCGGGGTAGCGACGATGAAAGAAAGCCGTCTGGTTCTTCACGAGGTCGGACAACTCGCGGTACTGCGGATAGTCGGCAAGGACCTCGACGACGTTCCGGTCCGAGACCTCGTAAATCCAGAACAGCTCGTTGCTCTTGATGTACTGCTGTCCTTTCGTGTAACCGCCGAGAATCAGCTTCACGCCGAAACGCTGGGCTATCTCGTGAATATTCCAGTCGAGAATCGCGTGGCACAAACGGCAGTAGTACACGCGCTTCTTGGACTTCAAGAACAATCTGAACAGGTCCTGGATGTCCGAGGTCTTGAAAATCATGCTGTCGACGCCGAGCACGTCGGTCGCATGGGCCAGGTTCTCGGGCATCTCGGGAAGCGCGAACCCGCTGTCGATCATTACGGCAAGCGGCCGTAGCCCGAGCACGTTTTTGGCAAGGTAGAGCGTCATGATACTGTCCTTGCCCCCTGAAACGCTGCACACGCAGTCGTAGGGCCCCTCGGTTCTGAATCGGTTCACCTTCTTCTTCAAAAGGTTCAGGCGCTGCTCCTCGTCGGAACTTGCGAAGTCGGTGCGCTGCGACACCAGCTCGCAGCGACGCTTGCAGATATTGCACACGCCCTCGTCGTCGAGCACGACATGGCCGGGCGTCTCGGGCATGATGCAGCAACTGCAATGGTGCCTGGTTGCGCGCGCTATCGTTTCGGCGCTTGCGATCACGGTTGCCATCCTTTCCGGTTACAGTTCAACGTAGCGTGCGAGCTCGGCGCGCGTAGGGTCGTCCCAGGCATCCACATCGAGCCCTTTCTGGGAGAGCAGGGCGAACGCGAGCCGTTCGACGCCGAACGCGAAGCACGATGTGTAGCAGTAGTCGCGCGCCTCGTTGCGAATGGAGAAGGGCTTCGAGAAATGGGTGCGATGGAAGTTCATCGATCCGCACGATATATACGAGGAATGCGCCGGGATCTTCCATTTGAACTCGCGTTTCGAGTCGCCGAGCACCTGGAAGAACTTGAGCTTCTTGTAGTTCGACGCGAAAAACGAGTCATTCGCGGTATCGAGCTTCGTGTTCGCGGAGAACGTCTCGCGCCAGAAATCCCACAGCAGCTTCGCCTTCACCATGCGCTCGCTGCACTGCTCGGGGGACCCGACGAACACGTACTCCTTCATATGGAACTCGTTGATGCGCGCAAGCTCGAACACGTTCGCGCCTTCGTTGCGAAAGCACGTGCCCGACACGAGGAATTCAAGCGGGGCGTCGCTTGGAACCGTGGCGCCTTCGAGCATCTCGTAGACCGGGACGCAGGCGGCATGGCGCAGGACGTTTTCGGGAGTACGGGTCTGTTCGAACACCGATCCGTCGCCGACGCCTTCGCGGGCGAAGCGATCGAGCACCTGGATGTCGTTCTTCAGGGAGGTTTGGAACATCATATAGTGGGGGAAGTTCTCGAAGTACCCACCCTGCTCGTACCGGGAAATCGGATGGAGCACCGGGAAATCGTGCTCGCAGATGCTCGGGAAAGTCGCACGCCCGTAGTCCTCGATCTTGGCATCGAAGTACTGGAGCGCCTTCAGGAAGAGGCCGCTGTACGCATAGGAGCCGTGCGCCATCTCGCGGACATCGCCGCGCGCGAGCAGCTGCTCGAAGATCGATTCCTCATTCGCCACGGGCACTCCAGAGTAATCCTCGAGCGTCTTCACGGGCACCTCCCTGCCCTTGAGCCCTCCCCCTTCGACCATGCCGTAGAGGATTTCGATCTGAGCCCGCACCTCGCCCTCATCGCACGCGCGGCACGCTACCGCAATGCCACGGTCGTCCTTATCGACGCTAACGATCTTCGGGGAAACGTACGGGAGCATCTCGTAGAAGAACTGCCGGTCTGAGGAGATGCGCTCCTCGTCGCACAAAAACGTCACCATCTGAACAACGACTCCCTGATCGTTCGTGTAATCCTTTTCCATCATCGTCGTGCCTCATGGGCGTCCCGCGCACGACGCCAGCAATCGGGCCAGGGAAGCGCAAGCACCTCGAACCACGTCAAGCCGAACGCGGAGGCAAGGGCGAGGGCGTCCTGCTCGTTTCCGCCCATCTCGACAAGGCTCGTGGCATCGCCGATATCCTTGTCGGGAAGGTGCGCGCGGCAGGTCGCGAGGACGAAATCATCGCCCGAATCCTCGTTTCGGGCGGCGAGCCGTTCCTCAACAAGCGGAATCCAGTCCGCTACGATCGGATTGTTCAGCACGTCGTACACTTCGAGTTCCACGCCCATGCTCCGATAGAGCTTTGAGATGAACTGCATGGCGGCAACCGAATCTCCGCCGATGAAGTAGTAGTTGTCGTCGGGCGCGACGCGATCGAGATGCAGGGTCTCCGCCAACAGAGAGCACACCTGCTCCTCCACGAGGGCCCCTTCGGTCGCAGCGCGGCAACAAGCTTCTTCAGATTGCCCGCGCCCGACGCCGACCTTCCACTCCGCGAGCGCCTTTCGATCGGGTTTGCCGTTATACGTAAGCGGCAGCGCTTCGAGGGCGACGATGTACGCGGGAACCATGTAGTCGATAAGCCTGCTCTCGAGCACAGAGCGCACCTCGGCCGGCGCGGGGGATCCGACGTAGAACAGCGCGATGCGCCCCGTCTCGCGATGGAGCACGCAACAGCTTGCCTCGATACTGGAAAGCTCGGTGACCCGCCGTTCGATCCCTCCGAGCTCGATCCGCTTCCCGTGCACTTTCACCTGATTGTCGGCGCGCCCCATAAAGCGGATGCTTCCGTCGGGCAGGCGCACCCCCCGATCCCCGCTTTCGAACATCCTGGCACGGCGCACCGTGCGGAAGCGAAGCGCAGTCTGCTCGGGATCGCCCGCGTAGCCCGTCGCGACCCCGACGCCCTCGATGAACATCGTCCCCGCAACGCCAAGGGGGCATTCGCGCAGGCGACCGTCGAGCAGGTGGTACTTCACATTGGGAAACGGACGGCCGTACGGAACGAACCCTCGCTCGATATCCTCCCGCTCGATAGGATGCGAGATGTTCCAGATAGTGGTCTCGGTCGGACCGCCGACGCTGAACGCCCGCACCTCGTCCGAAAGCGAGAGCGCAGCTTCGGCGGTTGCGAGCCGGATCCAATCCCCGCCGAGCACAACGCGCTTGAGATGCCCCAACGCGCGCTTGGCCTCGGACGATTCGGAAGCGAGGGACATCTCGAACAGCGCGGGCACCGAATTCCAGAAATTCACGCCGTAATCGCAGATGAGCGACGCAAGGTATCTCTGATCGCGCACGCGCTGGGAGTCCGGCACCACAGTACTACCGCCGAGGGCGAGCATCCCAAGGTAGTCGAACAGCGACATATCGTGGCAAAAACTCGTAACCGCAAGCGCCCGCCACGAAACACCCGAATCGAGCGCAAAGCGCTCACGTGAATGTACGAGGCAGTTGACGATACCGGCCTCTCCCAGAAGAACGCTTTTCGGATATCCCGTCGTGCCCGAAGTATTGATGATCACAGCCGCACCATCGGGGTCGTTCAGCACTGCGGGACTCCAAGTCGAAGCCTTGGCTGCCCACGCCTCGGCGATCGAGGACCCGAGCGATCCGTCCCATCTGTTCCCGTCGATCACCGGCACGCCTATCGATGCGGCTTTCTCCTGCAGGGACCTGTCCGCAACGATAAGGTTCACCTGCGCGTGCTCGATGCACCACGCGATTCCGTCCGCAGGCAGCGTGGCTTCGATGGGCATGTAGGCGATTCCCGCGAATACGACGCCTAAAGCGACCTCGATCTGTCGAAGCCCCTTCTCCATGAGGATGCCGATACGCAGACCGCAGGCATCGCGCTTCCAGGCGAGCAGGTCCTCAGCGATTTGAGCGGCACAGGCCCACACCTCGCCGTACGAATGCGCGCGTCCTTCGGCGATAATCGCGGGTTCGTCCCAGTGCGCGCGCACCGATTCCAGCAGAAGGTCGGCAAGCGCAGGCCCCGCATCCGACTCGTCCCCGTTCGCAGAATCCACGACGGCCTGCTCGTCAGAACCCAAGCCGAGCTCTTCGACGTCAAGGACACCCGCATCGCCGCATACCGAGCGCACCAGGTCGAAAAAACGACGAATCACGCGCTCAAGCAAATCGCCGTCAACGCGGTCGGGGCGATAGGTCGTAAGAATGTCGAAGCCGTCCTCGCCGCCGAGAACCAGGGTCTCGACGTCCAACGACGCCGTTTCGACACGGACCGATTTCAGCGAGAAGGGCGCAAACGATGCACTCTCCCCTCCTGGCAGAACGGCCGTGAAGGACCACGGTAACGCAATCGGAGCTCCTTTGCGCTCCTGCAAAAGCCGCACGGTATCGGGCCCGGACAGCGCCGCATGGTCCTGCAGGTCCCAAAGCGTCCCCTGCACCCGATCGGCCGTTTCGCCGAGCGTCTCAGGGCCGTTTGCAGCCTGCCACGGGTACACGAAGAAGTCGGCACACATGCCCACGGTGTTCTCGATGCCCTCGAGCTCGTAGGGGCGCAGCGAACGCGGCATCAAGAGCAAAAACGACGGAGCCTCGCTGTATCGGTCGAGCACGCGCAAATACAGGGAGAGCAGGAGCGCGAAGGACGTGAGACCGCGCCCGCGCGCGACCTCTTCGAAGCGCGCTCGCTCATCCCACCCGATCGCATGTGCGATACGCACCGTTTCCGCAGATTGAATCGGAGGCGCACAGCGGGTCAGCGCGAACCCCTCCGCCTCCACAGGAACGGCACCTTTCCAGAACCCCCGCGCGCGTTCGGTCTCGGCAGCATCGTGCGCCGTATTCAGGTAGTCGACGAATCGCCCGAACGGGCATTCCTCCTCGACTTGGTCGCCCTGGTATAACATTCCCAGGTCGCGCACCATGATGTGCTGGCTTTCACCGTCCATGCCGATACCATCGGTCAACGTGAGAATCGACGCGCTGCCGTCGGGAAAACGCACGACATGTACCGCCTGCAGCGCCGTCTCCTGCGGGGCGCGCTCCGAGAACACCTTCTGTTTCAGGTTCTCCACCTGCTCCGATGACTTATCGTGGCTCCCTTCGACATCGTGGTAGACAATAGGAACGGCGCCCTTTGTCCCCACCTGCTGGAAGCCCTCATCGACCGAGAAGACGGCCGTGAGCATAGGATGCGTCCGGCAAAGCTCTTCCAAAGCGCACTCGAAACGCCCGGCATCGAAGCTTGAGCAGAACAGCTCGTAAAGCTCCCGATCGGGAGCAGGACCCTGATCCGTGCGGCTCTGCCGCTGCAGAGCGTAGCTTTCCTGCAAGGGCGTGAACGCGATACGCTCGATCGATTCACCCAGCATTACTCCACACCCTGCTCAGTTAGGTATGCGGCAAGCGCGGCTGCGCTCCCCCGCTCGTAGAGGGTGCGGAAATCCACTTTCACGCCGAACCGTTTGCGCATCTCGATCTGAAGCTTCATGGCATCGATCGATTTTCCGCCCAATTCGGAGAACGTTGCGTTCACATCGGGATCCTCCACGCGGAAGACCTCCTCGAACACAGCCTTAACCCGTTCCTCCAAAGCGTTCATCGCCTCTCCTCTCCAGATTCGCGCCCCTCGCATACCGCCGCCGCGGCACCTGCACCCGCCCCTGCTGCCGGGCGCGCCAACAGCTCGTGCACGAGCTTCGAAAAACGTTCGAACCAGGCCTCGATTTCGCCGGCGCCCTCCATTTCCTGCGGAAACACCCAGCTTGTCAGAAGCCCGTCGTTCAAAAGGAAGAACTGCGCGTCAAGGCAGACGTTCGGGGTCTGCGAGATCATGTAGGTCAAATCCCCGAAGGCAGCGCGAAACGTATCGCCGATAAACGTACCGTTCTGATTGAACGAGTACACGAGCGGCACCAGGGAATCCGAGCATGCGTACCGAGTCGGCCGAGCCGATGCGCGCTGCTCGAGAAAGCCGGCGCGTATCTCGCGTGCGAGTGCGACCGCATCCCTCTCGGCCGTACGTTCGACCGAAAGCCAGACAAGCTCGGTCAGATCGCGCACGGGATCCTCTCCGTCAGGAGCCGGCGCGAACCAGGGGATGTTCGCAACGAATCCGTCGCGATTGCCGGACGCAGCGGTTTTCGCCAAGCAAGCGAGCATACCGCAGAACAGATCGCTGCCCGCATCCTCGAAGAGCGCCTGCAAACGTTCGCGACTCGCCTCATCGAAACGCTCGTCAAGGGAGCGGTAGCGGCATCCGCTCAGTCCTGCGGCATTCTTTCCAAAAGCGAACGAGGGGACCAGAGAATCGACTTCCACAACGTTGAAATCTCGCACGGAGGGAGCGCCTCCCCAGATGAGAGGCGGGAGCGCGCAATCAGGATCCTCGTAGATCCGCGCGAGTTCGCCCAACAGCTCCTGGAAGCCGTTAACGTCGCAAAGCACGAGGTCGACATCGAAGCACATCCTCGAACGTCCAGCGGGTAGCAGCACGAGCACGAGCCCGCAACCCTGACCGCGCGAAAGGTCCATGATGCGGTGCGAGAAGTTCTTCCTGCAATCGTCGAGCAACCCGCGCACGTTCTCGTCATCGTGCTCCCGCGCATCGATCAGCCAGAACGTATTGTTCCCTGCATCCGAACCGATGCGAAGATCTCCGTCTTTGTCCACTTGAGCACGCGTCATCGCATGGCGCGCCGTAAGGCGCTTCCACGCCCGTCGCAAACGCGCGCCGTCAACGTCCGCGCCGTCGAACTCCAGGTACGTATGGCACGCGACCCCGCCGAGCGAGCGCTTCAGCTCCCGCCCCACCAGGTAGGACTTCTGCAAGTCGGTCAGCTGCGGACGAACCTCACTTCCCACCATGGACCGCCGCCTCCTTCAGCCCCTCGCGATCAATCTTCCCCACTGCAGTGAGCGGCCAGCTGTCGAGCCGCTGCAGCTGGTCGGGAATGCAGCAGTCCTCCATATGACGGCTGCGCATATACGCGGCAGCCTCGACAAGCTCGATATCCCGCTCGCCGATATAGAACGCGCATATCGCCGTTCCGAGCACCTCGTCCGCAACGCCGACGACAGCGCACTCGGAAACGGCATCCATTCCCATCAGCACGTCCTCCACCTCCGAGGGCATGATCTTCTCTCCCGCGCGATTGATCTGCTCGTGCACGCGCCCGGTAATGCGGATGTCGCCCGAAGGAAGGCGCAGGCCCTTGTCTCCGGGCCGGTAGAACCCGTCCCTGAAGCTCGACTCGTTCGCCGGCACGTCGCCGAAGTAGCGCTTGATGGTATAGGGACCCTTCACGATCACCTCGCCCTCGACTCCGTCCTCGACATCGGCGAAATCCTCGTCGACGATGCGGAAGACGTCCTCAGGCGAACGAGGCCGTCCCTGGGACCCATAGCGGACGTCGTCGGGAGCGTCGAGGTCCGTAAGAAACGTCATGCCCTCCGCCATGCCGTATACCTGAACCAAGCGCGCTTCGAATGCGGCTTCGGCCTCGCGGGCCTGAACGGGCGAGAACACCGACCCTCCTACAAGGAAGTATTGCAACGAGCCGATATCGTCGCTCGCATCGATGCTGCGGTAGCGGACGCACAAACTCGACACCGTGGGCACGAAGCTCGCGATGGTCACCTGCTCCCGTCCGATCCAGTCGAGAATCTCGAGGGGACTGGGGTACTCGCACATGACGTTCTTGCCGCCGACCAGCACCGTTCCGATCATGCCGGGAGTGCCCAACGCGAAATTGTGAGCAGCGGGAATCGCCGTGAGCATCACGCTGTCCGCATCCATGCGGCAATGGCGCGCGGTGATGAGCGCGTTGTAGCTGTACGCCCCGTTCGTGCGCCCGATAAGCTTCGGTATGCCGGTCGTTCCCCCCGAAAGCGAGAGGAAGGCGACATCGCCTGGCTTCGGAGACTCGATATCGCACTCCACGACACGACCGCTCGAAAGCTCATTGCGCAGCTGCACATCGGTGAACAGCCGCTCGAGGCTTCCGCAGCGCTCGAGCATGCGAGCGCCGATGGCATAGCATTCCCGGTCGAGCGAGTCTTGCGACGTGACGTAGGCCTTCGGTTGCGACGCTTCGCAGAGCGCCTCGATGACGTGCTCGCGATGCATCGGCAAAATGAACACGGGAAGCGCCCCGAGCGAGAACAGCGCGAAGCACACCACCTCGAACATCACCGAATTCGGCATCTGCACGATGACCCGGTCGCCCTTCTCGATGCTGTGCGCGAAGAAAAAGCCCGCTATCCGCTTCGATGCATCGAGCAGCTCGGCATAGGTCATGCGCTCGAATCGATCGACGACCGCCGTCCTTTCGCCGAACGAGGCCGCCGTGCGCTCGAGCAATCCCACAAGCGTCTCCGTTTCCCATTCCCGTTCCATGGAAATCCCCTTACGCCCGCTCGGCGAGCTTGCGCTCGATGAGCGCGGTCAGAGAGTTCACGGATATGGGCTCCATTAGGTTCAACTCGTCGGCCAGCGTAACGTCGAACGTCTCCTGGCACGTGAGGAACACCTGGACGATGGCGATACTGTCGGCTCCCACGTCCTCGTAGAACAGTGCGTCGTCGTCGAATTCGGCGCCCCCGTCCGAGAGCATCTGCTCGAGCGTCGTCCGGATCGTCTCCTTGATCTGCGTCTCGTTTACCGTGCTCATGCGCGCGCACCTCCCTTCCTCAGCCCGTACCGCTCGAATGCCGTATCCGCACCCTCCGCAGCAGCGAGCAGCGCGGCGACGGCTTTACGGTCGACTTCCTTCTTCGAGGTGAGCGGCAAAGGGGAGGCCGATACGAACGCCGCTTCGACGCGCTTGTAGTGAGACAGGGCCCCGTTGACCGCGCACAACTCCTCGATTAGCTCGTCCACTTCGCTCAGAGCGCCTGCTAAAACGAGAGCGGGTCTCCCTTCGAAACCGACGGCGCAGTACTGTTCGGCGCGGTCGCGCAGAATCGCGAAATCCTCCTCAAGCTCCTCGACGTAGATGTTCTCGCCCGCGTCCGTAAGAATCATGTTGTCGACGCGACCCAGGTAGTAAAAGTCCTCGCCTTCTATCTGGAAAATATCGCCCGTGTGGTACAGCTCGCCAGCCGTCTCCTGCCGCGAGACGAACTCCCCGGCATCCACGAACCCGTCGGCGATGTTCTTGCCCGTGACCGCCAACTCCCCGATTCCCTGCGGCTGCCATGAGCCGTCTTCCGCGATAACGCCGGGCCTATGGGCGTTGAACAGCTGCCCGGAATAGCTGGCGGGTCCTTCGATAGAGCGGACGTCGTTGAGGAATCCGAGCGTAATGCAGCCGCCGGTCTCCGTCGAACCGTAGGCATTGCCCATATTGAAATCGATCGAGGCGATGAAAGCGCGCAGCTCCTCGTCGACCTTCGCACCGCCGATGAGCCCGTGGCGGAACTGCTCGCCGAAGAACTCCCGGAAGCTCTCCTTGCTCACCTCGCCTGCCTGGTTTCGATACACGTTGAAGATGACCTTCCAGAGCGCCGGGACGCCGTACGTGCTCCAAATGCGCTCCTCGCGAATGGTGCGTACCATTTCGAGGATTCCGGGGTTCTTCGGGAACACGAGCGTGCAGCCGTACCCACCGAAGATATGCGGGACCTCGAAACCGAACACATGGCGCATCGGCAACGTCATCATGACGCGCATCTGCTCGAGCGAAAGGCTCTCGGCGCTTCTCGTAGTGAAGGGGCTTCCGAACACCGTGGAGCGCACCGTGCGCTGAAGGCGCGTGAACGTGCCCGCCTTGAAGACGACCGCCTTGGCGCTTCCCGTGGTTCCCGACGTGCACAGGCACATCGTGTCCTCCCACGCAACCGACGAGGGCTCTCCGTCCTGCACAGCCGTCGCCTCCTCGAAGGGGATGTTCAAAACCGGGTACTCCTCTCCCTGGACCCCGACGATGGCGGCGAGTTTACCCAATTCGACCACGTTCTTCACATAGAGCGGCGTGGCCCCTTCGTCAAGGAGCATCACCTTGTAGCCGATCATCTCAAGACCGTAGAATACGGTCATCCACAAAGGATGGGTCGCGTACTTCAGACCGACCCAGCGGCCCCGCTCCACACCGGCAAGCCGCTCTTCCAGAAACGCGGCGACGGCCTTCGTCTTTACCCGGTAATCCCGCGCGTACATGAGCTGCTTCTCATCGTCGACATAGTATTCGACTAGAGGATAGTCAGGGGAGAATCCTCCGTAGGCGTCCTCGTACATCGTTTCCAGCGTTATCATCGCATCCTCCCGTCGAAATCCACTACATTACCGCTGACAGAACGCCCATGTTCGCCCCTACGGCGCCGCCGAGCATCAAGGTTCTACTTCCCCGCTTCAAAATGCCGAGCCTACGGGCTTCGCAAGCCATAATCGGTATGTTCGCCGCGCCGACGTTGCCGACGCTCTCGACGATTTCCGGCATCACCTCCTTCTCCACGCCTACGATCGCCCGGATGTTCTTCGTGATCCACTTGGCAACCTGGCTCACCACGATGCAGTCGATATCGTCGACGCCCCACCCGCTTTCCTCGAGCACCGACGGGATGTAAGCTCGTGAAACATCCTGATGCATATCGATCAGGGCCTTCGTGGTCCCCGGGATGTAGAGCTTGTCGCCCGCCTTCGGGTAGACGACCCCGCCGCCCCAGATAACATTGTTGTTCCAAACCTCCGGCACGGTGCGGAACAGCGAGGCCACGATGCCGCGCCCATCCTTGGCATCGTTGCGGCTCACCACGAACGCCCCACCCCCGTCGCCGACGCTCAGGGCAGCCGGCGCACGTTGCAAGAGCTCGTCTTTGTCCTCGTAATCGAACTTCGTCCAGCGCGAAAGCGCCTCGCCCGAAACCACGAGGACATGCTCGGCCTTGTCGGATTTTATGAGGCTGTCGGCCACGTCGAGGCCGCTCAGAAACGCATTGCAGGCGTTCTTGATGTCGAACGAGTAGGCGTTTCTGATATCGAGCTTGTCCATGACGACGTTCACGGTCGCCGGCTCGGCAAAATCCTGCGTGATGGAGCAGAAGAGCACGGCATCGATGTCCGCAGGAACGATGCCGGCATCCGCAAGCGCCTCTCGCCCCGCTCGAGCGGCTATGTCGGAGCAATGCTCCCCCTCCGCCGCGTAATGGCGGCTCGCACAGCCCGTGAGCATCTTCACCAGCCCGGTTTTGAGGCCGAAACGCTCGTATCCCGCGCGCCGCTCGACTTCTTCGCTTGAAAGCACCTGTTCGGGAAGGTACATCCCCATACCCGCAATAACGCTTCGTGCCATCGAACCCTCTTTCCGTTTGAAAAACGCCGTTCGAATACCCCTACGCTCCCCTGCGAAGCCCTGCCGCAGCGCTCGCGCGCAAACGCTCGTTCATGAAAGCGACGAGTTCTTCCTCCCGTTCGCGCAGGTAGAAATGGTTTCCATGCATCACTTTTACCTGCGGCGGTACCGCGAAGTAGCCCCGCCAGTCCTCCAATTCATCAAGCGACACCTCAAGATCGTCGTCCCCGCAGATAACGCTGCCGACAAGCGGGCGATTCGCGGGATCGGGCGGACGGGGACTGTACGTCTGCAGTATCCGCAGATCCTTCGCGCACAGCCCGATGAAGTAGCGCGCGATGCCCTCGTCTTCTAGGATGAGCTCGGGAACGCCTCCAAGGCGCTTAAGGAAGTCGATCCCGTCCGACTCGCACTGGGCGTAGTGTTCGGGCACCACGCGGCACGGAGGCTTCTGACCGGAGACGAACACATGGAGCGGCCGCAGCCCGTAACGCTCCTGCAAAAGGCAAGCGACCTCGTAGGCCACGAATGCTCCCATGCTGTGGCCGAACAGGACATAGCATCCGTCCTCGAGCCCCTCATCGGCCAAACGAGCGCTCACGCGCTCGACGCAGTCCTGGAAGTCCCGATAGCCCTCCTGCGCCGCGCGCGACCCCCTTCCGGGGTACTCGACGAGGTCGACGGAATCGATTCCCGCAAGGGGGGCGCGTTTGAGGAAGGCATAGTACCCCGACATCCCGCCCGCATGGGGGAAGCAGATCAGCTTCATGCCCGGCTCGCTTCCCGAGCGCGGGCAAGGTCGTTGATGATCGGAATGCAGTTCTGATATCCGTCGATCAGGATAAGGTGCCCTCCGTCGATCACGCGCAGATCGAATTCCCCGCCCGCCATTCGACTCCAGCCGCTCACTGCCTCGAGCGTGGTCATGGTATCGCGGTCTCCCGCGAACACGGTCACGGGCGCCTCGATGCGGAAGTAGTCCTGCGGAGAATTCTGGTATTCCTGCACGATCTTCTGATCGATATCGAGCAGGTCCATCGTATGGTTGGCGAACTCGAGCGCCTTCGACTTTTCGAAGTAGCGCTCCTCGTTGCCTGCATAGTCCGCGAATATCTCTTCGGGACGAACCGCGACTACCCGCCCAGCGCGTTCGTAGCTTTCGTAGCACAGCTGCGTGTACTTCCCGGCGAAAGCCGCAAGGTCTTCGGGGCCTTCGAACAGGGAGGGATGGAAGTAGCGCGTAAGCGTCTCCTTCAGCTCGTCCTCGCGGGCTCGGTCGGTGAAGATAGAGGCCTTGTACGTGTTTCCGTCAGGCGGGTCGCTCGCACAGAAGAACATGCGCGATGGCAGCTTCGTGCCCGACTCCGCAATGCGACGGTACAGCTCGTAACCGGCCACCGCACCGAAGCAGTACCCGAGGACCATGTAGTCCTCTCCATCCTTAAGCTGCGATTGTAGGTTCGAGAACAGATCGTCGGCGACCTCGGCCATATGCGCGCGCGACTCCTCTTTGCGCCGAAGGCCCCTGCCCGGAATTTCAAGCAAGCACAGCTTGACGTCCTTGTCGAGCAGTTTCACCCAAGGCAAATAGGCCGTAGCAGACGCCGCCCCTCCGGGGATGCAGAACAGTTTGATCATGAAAGGCTCCTAAATAAAGCTTCCCGTTGCCATTCCACCGTCCACGGCGATGCACTGGCCCGTTACGTACGACGCCGACTCGCTTGCAAGGAACAGAATAGGACCGACTATCTCATCGGGGCGCCCCGGCCTGCCCGCTGGAATCTGCCGATTGAATGTGGACAGGGCGAAGGAGTTGGAGAAGAAGCCCTGCGTCATCTCGGTCTCGAAAAGACCTGGGCACAGCGCGTTCACCGTGATGCCTGCCGAGGCGTACGTCGAGGATATCCCCCTGGTCAAGCCGCATACTCCCGCCTTCGAAGCGTTGTAGGGATGCCGCGGGACGGTCTTGGACGCCAAAAACGCGTTCACCGAGGCGATGTTGACGATACGCCCCCACCCTCGCTCGAGCATGGAGGGGATTGCAGCGCCGCACACGTAGGCGCACCCGTTGAGGTTCACGTCCACCTCGCGGCGCCATTCGTCGAAACCCGCTTCGGCATTGCCGACGGCGAACTGCCCGCTCGTCCCCGCTGAGTTGACCACGATGTCGACCCGACCGAAGCGATCGAGCACCTCGGCCATCATGCGCGAAACCTCGCCTTCGTCCGAAACGTCGCAAACCGCGTACATGCCGGCGCCACCCTCAAAACGCAAAGCGCCGAGCGTCTCGGCAAGCCGATCCTCCCTCCTGCCCGCGATGCAGACCCGCGCGCCGCGTTCGGCGAAGGCCGCAGCGGCAAAGCTCCCGATTCCGCTGGCACCGCCGGTCACGAGCGCCGTCTTTCCGTCGAACTCCCCCATGCATGCCCCTTCCTTGCGCATCGCTACCGAACACCGCTACTGCCGGACAACCCGTTTGACCATGAGCACCTCCGTAGCCTTGCGCCTGAACAGCCCGTCAAGCTCGGTCACCTCGCGGTAACCGCGCTTCTCGTACATGGACCGGGCGAAGTCGTTGTCCTTGTTCACCAAAAGGAAGGCGTTGGTGCAGACGAGCCGCCTGCCGTCGTCTTCCAGGATCTCGTTCTCGAAAAAGTCCATGAGCGCGCGACCGAAACCCCTGCCCTGACAGTCCTCCCTGACCACGATCAGATGCAGATAGGGAAACGAACGGAAAGCGCCCCGACGCTGAAACCACACGACCCCTACCGCCTCGCCGTCATCGGTGGCGAGAAAGCAATCGTCCTCGCTGATTCCCCGTTCGAGCTCGCGACGAAGGAACTCCTCGGTCGGATAGTAGCCCCTTCCCAGGGCGGTACCGAAGATCAAGCGCGCACACGGGGCCGCTTCTTCCCGTGTCAGCCTTTTCGTTACCACAGCGACCTCCTTCTCCCTGTTTCCAAAAGCTCCTTGGAAGATGTGAACTCCCAGGAAATCGACTCGTCTTCCGCCGTGCAGACGGAAAGCAGGTAGTCCCTTCCCACTGCAAAGGTTCGAAACGACGGCCCTTTGCAGCCGTCCGAAAGAACCGGAACACGACCTTCCAGATCGAAGGAGACCGCCTTCAGGTCGTAGCCCAACCCGCAACCCCGATATTTCCCGAGCGCCTCCTTCAACGTCCAGATAGCGCACGCGAAGCGGTTCATATGCGCAGGGGCGAGGCGACCGCGCACCGCACGCTCGCCCGCCGAAAGCACGTGGGAGGCGATGCCCGAAAAGTCACGCGACGCATTCTCGATATCGATTCCGACAGGCCCCTCGCCGAGTGCGCAGACCGCATAATCGCCGGAGTGGGCGATGCTGAACTGGATGTTCGGCTCGCTCGCGAACGCGGGCTTCCCCTGCGGCCCGCGCACTATATCGAGCTTGCGGGAAGAGGCCCGCTCGGCCAAAACAAGAGCCAGCAAGTACCCAGTGCTCGAAGCGCTCCGAAAACGTGCACTGGAGGCCTTCTTGTACTGGTTCACCTTCCACTCGGGAAGCGCGCCCCAACACTCCTCAAGGGAAGCTTCTTCGTCGACTTCCGCGATCGAGATGAAGGCCACGCGCTTCTCCTTTCGAAGTTAGCTTTAGCTAATTAAGTTAAGCGTTGCTAACTATATACAAAAAGCGAGTGTGTCAAAGGAAAAATTGCCGCAAATATCTTCTAAGTTGAATAAAACGCGCGAAAGGCAGCGGAACTAAGCTGCCCCGTCCGAAAACGAAGGACGCGCCCCCTGCGACTTCACCCTATAGGGCGCATACAGGAGCAACGCGGCAGCCCCCAGCATATCGGCGCAGGCGAGCATCGCCAGAACGTAAGCGGGATCAAGACCGAGCTGCAAAATAAGCCCGCCTGCAGCTGGCGACGCAACGGCCCCCAAACGACCGAACCCGAGCGTGAATCCGAGCGCCGCAGAACGGGACTCCTCGGGGAAGGCATTCGAAACGAGCGCATTCGTCAAGTTCTGGGCGCTGATGGCGCCCACGCCGGCAAAGAACACCAGAACCACCAGCGCAACGCTCCCCTCGGGACGCGCAGCAACCCCCAGAAGACAGAGAGTCGCAAGGGCGGCGCTCGTCATGGCCACGCCCTTCGCAGAAACCTTCGTTGCAAGCCAGGCCGTCACGAGCGAACCGAGCACGCATCCGAAGTTCAGGACGACCATCATTTGCAGCGAGTTCTCCAAAGGCAGATTGAATTCGCGCATGAGCTGGGCGAGCCAGGTGCTGATACCGTAGTAGGCCATAAGGAACAGAAACGTGGTCAACGCCAGCAGGCACAGGCGGAAGAGCGCGCGACCCTCGAAACGCACCGGGGCCGTCGGATGTCCGTTCGATCGCGCGGTTCGAGACAGGCGCGGCGATTGCTCCACCTGCTTCGCCACGAACGGCATGATGAACGCGAGCAGAACGAGTCCGATCAAGCCGGCGACGAACATGAGGGGCCGCCATCCGAAGACCGAGAGGAGCGCGGCGCACAGAAACGCCGCCATAAGACCCCCGAACGGTATCCCCGTCATAACGATGCTGATGACCAGGGCGGACATACGACGCGTCGAATAGGCGCGCGCAAGCGACATCGCAACGGGAAGCACGACCCCCAGCCCCAACCCCGCCAGCGCGCGCAGAGCACCGAGCACCGCACCCGAGGGAGCGAACGCCGCCGCTGCGACAGCCAGGCTGAACCAGATGACGCCGAAGGCAATCGTGCGAACGTAGCCGAGCCTGCGTTTCACGGCACCTGCCGAAATACCGCCGAAGAACATACCCAAAAAGGTCATGCTTCCGATGAAACCGGCAGCGGCCTTATCGACGCCCATATCGGCATCGCCGATCAGAGGCGGAATCAGACTGCTGTAGATAATCAAATCGAAGCCCTCGCAGAGCATAACGCATGCCATGCCGAAGACGATAGGCCAGTTCACCAGTCGAGAAAACGGTGATGAGATTCCCACGTCGCGCCTCCTTCGCATCTGATGGCATTGCCGCCTTTTTATTAGATTTTCCTAACTTATCACAGGAAGGACCCTATTCCAGAAAAAAGCGACCCCGGCGGGATCGCTTTTCTCGATCGCTTTTCTCGGCGGGATCGCAGGGCATTGCGGCGTCGGGATGCTCAAGGCCTGCGGAACAACGTGCTAGAAAACGGGCTTCTTTCCGTTCTCCAGACGGGCGGGCTTTTTGGGCAGCCTGGCGTAGACGACGACGTCGTACGCGGCGAAGGCGAGCACGCCCGCTCCCATGACGTAATACCACGGGTTGTTCTCGAACGCGAAGTACGGGCTGATGAGGCTCCACATATTGCCCAGCGGGTTGAACGACATGACGCACACGAACACGAGCGTGACGACGAGCTGCCAGCAGCTCCCCAAACGCGTATTGCGCTCGCGCCAGAACAGACCCGGCGCGCATACGATGATGACCTGCGTGAAGATCCAGAACTTGAACATGCTCGCATCACCGAGCTCCACGCGCAGGAAATTGAGCGCAACGAAGAAAATCAGGATCTGCGTGCAGATCACGAACACGGCATGCCCGACCGTGGCATCCTTGCCCCACATCTCCCAACGCTCGACGGTCACGGTCTTGTACAGGCAGTAGATTTCGACGCCAACCCACACGGCCTCGCCAACCGCCCCGAGCATGAAGAACCAGAAGCCTCCGACCGCATCGTAAGCCGAAAGAACCGCGACGGCAAAACCGAAAGTGTTCTAACCGGAAAAGCCACTCTAGATGAGCCGCACAAGCAGGTAGCAAAACTAAGGGAACGGATAGGTAAATGAACGATAACCTCAGCGTAAACGAACGCCTGATCGAAAAATCTCAAGAGGCCTTTTTGCTGGCCATCGAGCTTTACAATAGGCCGACTATCCGATACCACGCAGAAGGCTGCTGCTTCTTTCTCTGCAATGCATGGGAACTGATGCTGAAAGCTCATATTTCGAAAACATTGGATGAAGAAGCCGTTTTTTATCCAAACAGCAACAGATCGCTTTCCCTAACAGATTGCATCAAGAAAGTGTTCACTAACATCGAAGACCCCCTTCGCCGCAATATGGAAATCATAGTCGAGCTACGGAATACTAGCACTCACTATGTTACAGACGAGTATGAGCTCTTTTACGGGCCGATTCTCCAGTACTGCGTCGAAAAATATGACGAAAAGCTCAGAGCCTTTCACGGCATCGAAATCAGCGATAAGATCCCCGAGAATTACCTTGCGCTCTCCGTCCGACGCGGAATAATCAACCTCGATACGATTAGGGCACGTTATCCCAAGCAGATAGTCGAGAAAATGCTGACTCTCGGAACCAGCATTGCGGCAGAGGGAATTGCAGGTGCGGTTCCCTACTCGACAGAACTGAGGCTCACAAAAAAGAAAGATGCGGATTTCTCAGTTCGAATCGCAAGCGAATCCGACACCGCCGCAACAATTCTGCATACTCTCACTGACCCGATAAATAAGTACAAATACCGCACAAAGGCAGCAGTGAAATTTATTAAGGGGAAACTCAAAAAAGAGGGTATTTCCATCTATGTCTCCGGAGAAGAGAAAGAGTTCAATACTTTTCACTTCGGAGTATTCGTTGATTTCTATGAAATGAAGGGCAATGAGGCATACTCGTATAATTTCTCCCTTCCGGGAGAGCAACCAAGCTGGGGATATTCCCAGCAAGCCATTGACCTTATGCTCCAAGAGCTAATTAAAAATCCTACGAGAGTAGTTGACAGCATGCGCTCGGAACTGAAGAAGAGATAAAAGACTAAAGCCGACCCCAGGAGCAAGGGAATTCTAAGCAACTTCAAAAGTGCCTACCCCCATTCGGGGACCCAGCTTTAGTCCACCCAAGTCGGCTTTTACGTAGAATAGGATACCATCCAGCTAGCGATAATTCCAGTGATGAGATTGCCTCGGCAATTCATTTCAGCATTTCTGCGGATTACACAACATTCTCAACCATGGTTTTGATTGCGATTGATAATTCAAAACCATGGTTGCGGCCGAACGGAATCAGCCAGCCAACGTCAGAACAATAAGAATCACCTGAGAGCGAATACATTATTGTAGCAACCGAGTACCAAATGAGTACCAATCTGATACGAACTGTGTAAACTGGAACAAGGCTGAAGTCATTACGGCAACTTCAGCTCACTACATCATCAAATGTTCAATGCGAGTGGGAGCAGCCCAGCTCGCGCGCTCTTTTAGCATCTAGTGGTAAGTAGTAGCATCTAGTTTCATCTTTTGCAATAGGCTCCTCTCCTACAAGGCGGGGAGCTTTTCTTTACGCGCTGCGTCCTCTCGACAGCATCACGTTACCGTGATGCTGTCGCAAATAGGGATAATTTTAAACTCCAACACTTGCAGAGTGTTAAGAGGGTCATTCATGAAGTTTCACAAGGTGAAGGAAGTCTCCGTCTTACCTGGTCTGAGATTGAGCGTGCAGTTCGCCAACTGCACCACGAAGATCTACGACACGGCCCCGCTTATACGGTACCTTCCAGCTTTCGCAGCGCTGGAGGACGAGGTGCTCTTCGGCAGTGTAGAGGTGAATCAAGGCGGAGACGGTACCGTCTGGAACGACGAGCTGGACCTTCCCTGCGATGAACTGTGGGACGTCGGATTGGAGATGGCAACGCTCTTCGACGACCTCATGTCGTTCTCGGACGTCAGCGAGTCCACACTGCGCAAGGCCATTACGTACGGTAAGATAGTTTCGGGCACGGACGCCCGCAAGTACGGAAAGCAGTGGGTCGTCAATCTCAACGCCATGTCGTGCGAGTACGGCGATCCGGTCGATGAATGATCCACGGGCTTTCTCGCTGCTAAGCGTTGGGTTCGATCGGGCGAATATGCCCATTCGACACTTGGCGAGAAACGCCTACTAAGACGCTGTCAGCTAAGCCATACAAATTCAAATTTGATGGAGGGAACAACCAAGGTGAACGAATTCAACGAATATGTTCGCGATAGTTTCTCTGAATCCGGCGATATTGCCATAAAGCCTATGATGGGTGGATACCTTGTATATTTTAACGGCAAGCTGATAGGCGACATTGGCAATAACGAACTGTTTTTAAAGAGAACGCCGACATCAGACAGACTGCTTGCAGATTCCGAACTGCGTTATCCGTATGAAGGCTCGAAGACCCTGATGCATGTATTCGACAGCTTTGATGATAAGGCTCTAATTCAGGAACTTCTGGATGGCATGTACGCTGAGCTTCCGGAAAAGAAACCCTCGAAAGCCAGATGAGAAAGACAAACTTTAGTTTTGTGCTCTCACCGCTCTGCAGTGATCTGATTGCGAAAAACAGACAGACGGGTATTCCATTCTCCTTCGCTCCCCTTCGTTTCAGGACTATTCAACGTGAACTCGGTCGCTAGGACTCAAATACTGTTCCGATAGCGCGGACTACGCTGTCCGGCTCCTCGGGACTGATGGCAGAGATCTCCTGTTCGAACTGATGGCGGATGAAGGGCTGGGGCTCACGGCAAGCATCCCGAAAGAGGCCTACGACCTGTTCGCAGGCGAGCTTCACGCGCAGCCCGATAGCCGAGGACCAACCGTTCTACGTCAATCGCAGCTGGGCCCGCAGCGCCTCTGAATTCCTGAATCGCTAGAGCAGAGCGACTGTCGCCTTGGGACCACCGCTGACTGCATGACGACTACCCGGTTTAGCCGATAGAAGAATGAGAGGAATGCCTGTTCATTCACTCTACCGACTACACGGAAACAGGTCATGCAACAATTGAGTGATAACAATATTTTTGCCGATAACGGCAATAACTGTCCATTTCTGCTAGAATAATCCCATCAGGTTCTTGCCGATAAGGGGGTGGATCCCGATGGGATTTCTTTCCGCTGCTGAGATTGCCGAGCTTTGGGAAGTGTCCGAAAGAAGCGTTCGCAATTACTGCGCCCAAGGCCGCGTGCCAGGCGCATTCCTTACGGGAAAAACCTGGAGCATCCCTGCTGACGCGACAAAGCCTACTCGCTCGAACGCAAAAGCATCCGCAACGAGCCCGTTGCTCATGCGTCTTCGCGAAGAAAAGACGTCGAAATTCAAAGGCGGCATCTATCACAAGATCCAGGTCGAGCTAACCTACAACTCTAACCGCATCGAAGGAAGCAGACTTTCCCTTGACCAGACGCGCATGATCTTCGAAACCGCGACGATCGGCACCGAAGGCGAGTTCGTGCGCGTGGACGACATCGTGGAAACCCGGAACCACTTCCGCGCCGTCGACTACCTTATCGACCATGCGCAAGACCCTCTTTCTGAAGCCATGATCAAAGAGCTCCATCGCATCCTGAAAGCCGGAACAACAGATTCCACGAAGGATTGGTTCTCTGTCGGGGAATACAAGCGCCTGCCGAACGAGGTCGGCGGCCGAAAGACCGCTCTTCCGGAAAACGTCGCCAAAGAGATGAAGGCGCTCTTGAAAACGTATGACCCTCGCGCGAGACACACCTTCGAAGACATCATCAGCTTTCATGTGCGCTTCGAGCGCATCCATCCCTTCCAGGACGGCAACGGCCGTGTAGGCAGGCTCGTGATGTTCAAAGAATGCCTCATGAACTACGTGGTACCGTTTATCATCGCGAACGACATGAAGTCCTTTTACTATCGCGGGCTTGTTGAATGGGATAACGAGAAGGGGTATCTCGCTGACACATGCCTTTCGACGCAAGAGCGATTCAAAGCCGCGCTCGATTACTTCCGAATCACATACGCCTAAAACGGCAGCCAAGGGCTTTCCGTTACCGAGTGCTCGAGGAGAGAGCAGACGTCGGATTCCCGATGAATTTCGGTTTAGAGACGGTTTCGCGATACGAGAAGCGGCTACAACCGCAATCCATATGGTGCGCTAGGTTCACACTTCCAGAGATTGCGAAGACTGCGGCTCGGCGGAGCGGCTCGACAAGACCTGCAAGATCTGTGAGATGCAACGCATATCAACAAAACAGGAGTGCACCTAAAAGAGCGCCGACTCCAGGAACTGATCGATAGCAGCGTTGACGAAGGCAGGATCGTCGACGTTGGCGTTGTGCCCCGCGCCCTCAACCCAGGTGATGGGTACACCGGTCTCCCTCGACCACTCCTTATCGTAGGTCTTGACGAAGCCCGCCGCATCCTCGGACCCGCACACGATCATGAGCGGACAGTCGATGCGATACGCGCGGTTTTTCGCCACAGCGTCGGAGAGCGCTCGAAAGCCGTTTCCGAGCAGCGCGCAGAGCTCGCGTCGAGAATAGCGTTCTATCTGGGCCAGCATATTGCGCCGACCATGCTCGGTGGTCGAGCACGCCTTCGCCATCTGGTCGCGCAGGAAACGACCCGTCCCCCACAGCAGGCACAGGCCTTCCATATGCCTTAAGATGGCCAGATGCCACCTTTTGTAATAGCGGCGTTGCATAGGTGACGAATCCATCGAGACGAATGCGGCCGTGCATCCAGGATGAAGTTCGATGAAGACCTGCGCGACATAGCCGCCGAGCGATTGTCCGACAAGGACGGGGCTTGACGCCCCGCAAGCTCCGAGGATCGCACGAAGGACCTCGGCCATCTCGTCGAGGTCGAGCCTTCTGCTCCACGGACGCGAGAGCCCGTGGCTGGGCGCGTCCCACACGACGAGGTTCCACCTCTGCGCGAAGTGGGCAAACTGAGGGTTGAACAGGGTATGATCGGCCGAAAGCCCTGGCAGGAAGACCATCCAGGGCCGCGCTTGATCGGGAGATGAAGTCGTCCAGTAGTGCACCGTGCCGTCTTCGACGGCAAGCTCCCGCTCCACCATTCCAGCTGCGATCGCGGGCTCGACACCGCCCGGATAGGGCGCGCAGCAGAGGGTGCGGAAATCAACTATCTCGCTCATGAGACAACCTCCTTGGAAACAGCGGCTTGATGACCGGCGCGGTCCAGGTCTTGATCGCATCCATGTCCGGCGAATAGATGCGCATATACAGATGGAAACCGCCGTCGCCGACCGGGAGCCAGTTCGTCACATCCGCCGGCGCGTCCTTCGACAGGATCACGTCCGCAGAGCCATCGGCATTCATCTTCAGACCGGAACGATCGTTGATGCAGTAGCGGTCGATCGGATTGTCGATCAGGAAATCATCGTCACTGTATGCGGTGATTGACCAGAAGCCGCCGTCAAGAACCTGCGGATAGCTTTCGAAATGGAGCACATAGGACTTCTCACCCGTCAGGGCGTTCCCGTCAGCATCCTTCTCCGTCCTGGGATACAGCGCGACCTCCACGGTATTCGCCCCAAGCCCCGCGATCGCCACCAACGCACGGTAGGCGTATTCCGTACCGAAATCTCCGATCGGCGCGCCGAAATAGCCCCACTGCCCCAACCGGTTCGAAAACCTCATGCCCTCTGCCGCGAGCTTCGGTCGAAGGCCCTTCAGCATCTCCTGCCATCCTGCCTGAATATCGTCGGTCAGAACAGACGTGTCGAATTCCATACCGGGGCCCACGTGGACCGCCGCGAGCTTTTCCAGCATTCCCGCATCGGCGGCGGACGGCGGATTCTTCTCCATCAACGCATTCGCCTTTTTGAAGAACGTGACGGGATCCAGAGAAAGAACCTTGTCGATGGGAACGTAGTCGTTCTCTTTCCGATACCTCCCCTTCGGAGATCGATACGTCCCTCTTCCCAGATAAGCGGAAAGCGGCCTGAGAAGCATCTTCGCCTGAACGGCATGCACATTCGGAAGATCCGCCTCGCCGGAAAGCACCGTTCTGGTAATGGACCACGCCATGGCGGTAGGGACATCGATGCGGATCACATCGTCCGGCAGGTCGCCGCTCCAGGTAGAGAGCGTGATGGCGTAGGTTCCGGCCTGATCAAGAACGGCGGCGGTGTTCGTCCATGCGTCAAGCACCTGAACTTTGCAGAAGCGGCCTGTTTCCGGAAGCACATAGACGATCGGCTCTTCGCTCAGGTCGTACCACACCTGTGAATAGACGGTATCCACATTGGGGCTTACCACATTTTTGAACTGCGCATTGGCCAGCGCTGCGCCGTGCATGAACTGATTCACGGGAGCCTTGCCGGGTACGGCTTCTTCCGTATTCGTTGCGGAAGCCCGTGTCGCATCCATCAGCACCAGGGGAAATGCATATATGTAAGCCGCTTCGATGGTTTTCCGCACGTTCTTCTCCTTTCCTTAGGGGGAACGCCTTGATCGGCATCAAATTATGAGCGAAGGATGCTCGGCATGGCTCGAAAAAGGAAACGCTACGACAGGCAGTTCAGGAACAATCGGAGCGGCGCCCTCCCCCTTCTCCCCTATCGAGACCTACATGCTCTCCTTGAGGATTCGGCGGACGTCGTCCTTGGTCAAGGCCTTATAGCCGCCATTCAGAAGGAAGGTTCCGTTGACGATATCGTCGAGATCGGCCTCGGTGGCGCCCAGCTCGGACAAACTCATGGCAAGGCCCAGTTCGCGCATCCAAGCCTCCATGGCGCCCAAACCTTCCTCGGCAACCTCGCGGTCGGTCTTCCCCGCCGCATCGATACCCCAGACCTGCGTGGCGAAACGCACGAATTTCGGCAGGCCGGCCTCCATGATGAAGCGATAATACGGCAGGCTCACGGCCGAAAGCGTCATGCCATGAGTCGCATCGGTCACGCCGCCGACCGCGTGACCGATCATATGCACCATCCAGTCGGTCGTCTTACCGCGCGAGAGCAACGTGTTCAAAGCCCAGGTAGAAGCCCACATGAGGTTACTGCGCGCTTCGTAATCCTGATCGTCCTTCGCAGCGACGCGGCCGTTGTCTATGATGCAGCGCATCAGTCCCTCGGCAAGATAGTCGCTCGCGCTGTTGTCGAAGTCGCTGAAATACTGTTCGCAGATGTGGTTGAACGAATCATAGATGCCCGCAACGACCTGCCTGTGAGGCAGACTCAACGTGAACTGCGGATTCAGGATGGCGAAACGCGGCATGCCCTCGATGCCGAAGCCATATTCGATCTTGATCTTCGCCTCAGAATCGGTAATGACGGCGTTGGCGTTCATCTCCGACCCGGTTCCCGCCATGGTAAGCACGCAGCCGACGGGGACGATTTCGCAGTCTACATCCTCGGAGCGCACGAAGTACTTCTCCCACGGGTCGTCGTCGCAGTTGATCGACGCAGCTACGGCCTTGGAATAATCGCACACCGAACCTCCGCCGACGGCCAGAAGCATATCGGCTTTCGCAGCACGAGCGATTGCGACGCCTTCGCGCAGCTTCTCGACCGTCGGGTTCGCCATAACGCCGCTGATTTCGGCCACGGTCTTGCCTGCTGCGCGCAAAAGAGACATGACCTGGTCGTAAACGCCGTTTCGCTTGATGGAGCCGCCGCCGTAAACCACGACGACATTGCCGCCGTAGGCTTCGAGCTCGACCTTGAGGCCGTCGAGGGCATCCTCTCCGAAATAGAGCTTCGTGGGGTTGTGGTAGGTGAATGTTCCGCGCATGGCACCCATCCTTTACTGTCTCTGGATCATTGCAGCTACGTACACTACATTGCGGAATGCATGTCGCGTCAAGTACTAATCGGGTGGTACCAGCCATAACGACCGCGAAAAGGAATGCCGCAGGGTGTTTCCTGACCTCACACAGGTTGACCTCATTGAGCGGACAATCGCGTTGGGGCGAGCCTGGCTTTAAAAGATAGTTAGTTTATACTAACTATCTAACTGCGGAGCGAAACGCACGGCAAGGTTAGGAGGACACTATGCATCCTGCATGGCTTGTCGGCATCGGCGTCTTGATCGGAACAGCGGGCCTCAAGGTGCTCAAGAGCAAGCCCGCGAAGCAGCTCTACGTGGATGCGCTGGTAGGCGGCATGCAAGTGAGGGAGACTGCCAGCACGTTGGTCGATGAGGCCAAGGCGGAGTTCGACGACCTGATGGCAGAAGCCGAATACGCCAAAAACGGTGATGATGTCCCCTTCGACGACGCTCCCTCCGACGAGGCAAGCTCGGAAGAAGAACCGTCCGCCACGCCGAGCGCGACCCCCGAGACGGCGGCGAAGCACGCGGCGAAGAAATAGCGTGCGTCATGCGGTACCTCATCGCACATGAGACTCCAGGACGCATCCGATTCGACCTGCGCGGCAAGATTCCCGAGACGGATGCCGTCGCTTTTGAGGAGCTGTTCAGCCAGCTCGATTCCGTAAAACGCGCGGACGCCTATCCCAAGGCAGGATACCTCGCGATAACATACCGCGCTGCCACGAAGCGGGAATTGCGCGATGCGCGCAGACGCGTCATCGAGAAGATGGACGCCCTTTCCTATTCCGAGATAAAGCAATGGGAGCCTGCGGATTCCATCGCCTTGGCACCGCGTCCCCGCCACCTCATCAGCAGCGTTGCGACGATGCTCGTCTTGCAGCTTCTCAGGCGCGTCCTCCTCCCCCGCCCCTTGCGGCTCGTCTGGACCATCATCAGCGCCATTCCTTTCTGGACGCTGGGACTCAAGTCGCTTCTGAATAAGCGTTTGGATGTTCCCGTGCTTGATGCGGCCGCGATCACCTTGGGGCTTCTGCAGGGCAAACCCGACACGTCCTCGAATATCATGCTCCTTCTCAATGCCGATGATGCGCTCGAAAACTATACGCATCGCCGCAGCGAAAGCGGTCTGATCCGTTCCCTGCTCACGATTCCGAGCAAGGCGCGGCGCGCCTTCGAATCGGGCGACGAGCGCGATGTCGAGATTGCGGACCTGCATATCGGCGATGTCATCGTCGTCCGACTTGGCGAGCAGGTTCCCGTCGACGGCACCGTCATACGGGGCGCCGCCGCGGTCAACCAAAGCTCGCTCACCGGCGAGCCGCTCGCCGTCACCCGCGAGGTCGGCGACACGGTCTATGCGGGAACCGCGCTTGAAGAGGGCGAGATCTTCGTGCGGGTGGAAGACGACCCTCATGCTAGCAAGCTGCGCAATATCATCACGATGGTCGAGCAGTCCGAATCGCTCAAGTCGTCCGATCAGCGTCATGTCGAACAGATGGCCGACGCGCTCGTGCCGTGGAATTTCCTCCTGGCCGGCACCGTCGCGCTCGTGACGCGCAACCTGTCCAAGGTGTCGGGAGCGCTCATGGTCGACTACTCGTGCGCCCTGAGGCTTACCGGCTCCATCGCGGTCATGGCGGCGCAACGCGAAAGCGCGCAACACGGTTTCGTGGTGAAGGGATCGCGCTACTTCGATCATATGGCCGAGGCCGACACCATCGTCTTCGACAAGACCGGGACGCTCACGACGTCCGCCCCCGAGGTGGAAAGCGTTGTGGCGTATGGCGGATGGAGCAGAGACGAGGCATTGAGGCTCGCCGCCTGCCTGGAAGAGCACTTTCCGCATCCGCTGGCGCGCGCCGTGGTCAACAAGGCATTCGAAGAGGGCCTCGAGCATCGTGAGGAGCATGCGGGCGTCGAATATATCGTCGCGCACGGCATCGTAAGCTCGCTGCGGGGCAAGCGCGTCGTGCTCGGCAGCGAACGCTTCGTCATCGAACAGGAGCAGGTCGCCGTCACAGCAGATGAGCTCGATGAGATACACGCGCACGCCGCGGGGATGTCGCCGCTGTTTCTGTCGGTCGACCGCCGGCTGCGCGGCGTCATCTACATCAAGGACCCGCTGAAGAGAACCGCCAGGCGCGTAATCGAAAAGCTCCACGAAGAGGGTTTCGAACACGTGATCATGCTCACTGGAGACAACCGCAAGAGCGCCGAGCGCATCGCGCGGGAATGCGGAATCACCGAATACCGTGCGGATCTGCTCCCCGAGGACAAGTATACGATCATCCAGGAACTGCAGAATGCCGGACGCAAAGTGTGCATGGTGGGAGATGGAGTCAACGACTCTCCTGCGCTTTCCGTCTCGCACGTGAGCATCGCGATGAAGGCGGGAAGCTCCATAGCACGCGAGGCCGCCGATATCGCCCTGCTCTCCGATGATTTGGAATCGCTCGTGGAGTTGCGGAGGCTCTCACGCATGCTCGATAAGCGCATGCGACACGGCTATAACACGGCAATCGCGGTGAACACGCTGCTTATCGCACTCGGAATCATCGGAGCGATCAAACCGACGCTGGGCTCGCTGCTCCACAACGGCACGACGATTGCGCTTTCCGCCTTCAACACCCGTCGCTATCTGCCTAAGGAGACTAAGCGCGTGGATATCGACCATCCTATCGCGTGAGGTTTGGGCAGACTTCTTTACAGCACACCCATCTCCGCTCCGCCACACCCCGATGCGGTACAATTAATTCATGAAGCCGAACTTGTGACGCCATCGCGACACGAGTTCGGCTCTATTTGTCTCTCTCCAGACGCATGGGCTTTATCCGAGAAAGCCTTCCGTTATGAAGAGCTTCATCGAATCCATTGCGCCATATCGAGTGCGCAGTATAACTTGCTGCTTCGCCATAAGTCAGGCTCGGATCCTCCGATACGTCGACGGCTATCCTTGACAGAAAACCATCCCCGCGCATGCGGGGTGCACCGCGCTCAGGAAGATGAACACCGATAGGTTTGCTGCGGAAAAATCGAGACTGAAATTGGACAGGGCCATCGAATCCGCGTCTCTTCATCCAAAACAGGAGGCTACCGTAACAGGAGACCCATCGACCCTGCACCCAGAAGGCCTGGCCGTGTGCGTAGAGCTGGCGTATAATGGCGAGATAGGAAAATCCCAGTTCATACCATATGTCATGGAAGAATTGAGAAGGAGGCTCTCGTAATATCGCGAATCTTGCCGGAAGCTCCATTCTTCCGCAAGCTTCTTGAGAAGCATGGAGCCGATTATGTGTTTTCCGCATTCTTCGACGAGAACCTCGATCCGCTACCCGACGCCCCGGAAGAGCTCAAGAAGGAGATCGGGCTGCTCCGCTCCGAATGCGGACCAAGGCTTAGAAATCTAACCGAATAGCCTCATAAGCAATCCAACCGAATAGCGATCATCCAGGCCCCGCTCCGGCGGGGCTTTTTCGTGCCCGGGTGACGCGCGCAGCATCATCTCATCATCGCACGGGCCGAGCGCAGAGGCCCACGGACATCGCGCGGGCCGCGAGCGCAGAGCGACGACGCCAGCGGGCAGTGAAGCCCGAAACAAACTCGACGAGACAGGAGCAGGCATGCACGGAGAAGGCGAGGGCCAGGGATCGGCCCAAGGGCAGCAGCAAAGGGGCGGGGCAGCCCAGCCAGGAGCAGCAGATCGCGCGCATCGTGAGCGAGCAGATGGGCAAGCAGCTCACCCCGATCATGGAGTCGCTGCGCGCCATCGCGCCGCAGACCCCCGCAGGGAACGACGGGGACGCGAAAGGCGCCGCTGCCAAGGCCGCCGACGACCTCGAGGCCGTCATTGCCCGCCACGCCGACGAGGCGAAGAGATGGGCCGTGGAGCACGAGCTGCTCACGGGCGGATGCGTAGACGCGCAGGCCGCGATGGCCCATATCGACATGACCGGGGCGAAGCTCGCCGACGACGGGACGCTCGAAGGCGTCGACGTCAAGGCCCTCGCCGAGAAATGCCCGTACCTGGGGTCATCCCCGCGTATGCGGGGAGCACCGCCGTTGTCGGCGAAGAGGCATACGAGGGTAGGGATCATCCCCGCGCATGCGGGGAGCACAAGCTCGGCCATGGATTCGCGCATCTGCGACAGGGATCATCCCCGCGCATGCGGGGAGCACCAATCGAGCGCGATGGGCCCGAACGCATCGGTAGGATCATCCCCGCGCATGCGGGGAGCACTAGGTATAGCCGCCGGTCTGGTTCATGGTGTTGGGATCATCCCCGCGCATGCGGGGAGCACCTACCCCTGCTCATGATCGACCTCCACATCCGGGGATCATCCCCGCGCATGCGGGGAGCACCCGAATCGGGCGAGAAGATGTTCGACCTTATCAGGGATCATCCCCGCGCATGCGGGGAGCACTGCGCAATGCTGCGGTCAAGCGTATCAAGCGTAGGATCATCCCCGCGCATGCGGGGAGCACCGGTATGTCTAATGCAGGCAATGCATTTGTCAAGGATCATCCCCGCGCATGCGGGGAGCACCCACTGCACTAGCCCATAGCCTCCGGCATATGGGGATCATCCCCGCGCATGCGGGGAGCACGACTCCTTTCCCGAAATATCGGTCTGCGACTTAGGATCATCCCCGCGCATGCGGGGAGCACACTAAATCATCCCAGTTCAATATAGCCCATCGTTAATACTAAATCAGTTTTCATTCAGTTTAACAAGAAGGCAATGCGTCAATCTACAATCGGAAAGTGCCCTGTGAGGTTGTCTATTTTCAAGGTGCAGGCGTTCAGCTAAAGAACTCAGCCGATGATCCGATATTTGCGGCAACTTCTTCCTAGCCAATGCAAGCGTATCAAGATAATCATTGTCAAAATCATCCCAATCAAGCTCTTCACAAGCAGACTGAATGAACCCGATATCGAATTCGGCATTGTGGGCAACAATTAGATCGTCGCTCACGAATTCTAAAAAATTCATGAGCGCATTTTCTAGTATCAGGCCCTCGGCCATCAGTCTGCTATGGCTCAACCCGGTCAATTTGGCGATTGCGTCGGACAGCTCTCCCCCGCAACGAACCAGGCATTGAAAAGCATCGGTTTCTCTTCCTCCGCGCACTCGAATGGCGGCAAGCTCGATTATCTCGTCCTTGTTAGGGTTAAGACCCGTCGTCTCAATATCGACGACCACATATTCACTTGGCAGTTCGAAATCTCTATTTGGCTTTCTGCCTTTTTTCTTCGAGAAGCGGGATGCCTCGCTCCATCTCAGGCGCTTCTTCCCCAGCGACTTCGTCCTTGCAGAACTCGGCCTCATCATGAGCTTTAGGCCGTCAAAATCAATGGGCTCCCATGTAGTGTTGTGAATACGAAAGTCATATCGCTGCTCATTGCGAACCGAATAGACCATCGTTGCTCGGCCGCTCTTGCATTCCTTGCACACGCGCTCCCATAGTCTATCGCGCACGCGAGCACTAACTTGCCCGACATACACCCCCATGCTTATTTCTTGAAGCCACTTGGTCAAATCCCCTCGCAATGCAAGAGGGCATTTCTCGAGCGTAATGACAACCATTCTTAAACTCCAACCAGACTGCCATTGTTCTCGACTTCGACCGTTATCGGTGCATCGTATTCCCGACCATACGAAACGCCAAAGCGTACTGCAGAATCACGCTCATCCCATAACAGCATTGTGTCGAAATCAATCTCATCCAGCCCATTGACCGAATCGTCACTATTGAGAAGCAGCCTTCTTACATCTCTCGCCACCCGTTCCATAATCCTTCCGTCTAGGAACGCATCGCGAACCCTTCTCCTGGTAGTCGCTCCAACGTCTCCCTCGACTTCTGAAGCCACTTGAAATGCGATGGGAATGGTGACCTCTGCTTTATATAGATCGGCGATGTCGTAAACGAATGACCTCTCGTGCCCCATATGGACGAACCCTAGCGCAGGCGAACATCCTAGAGCAACGATCACGCTATGCACCGCACCGTACAGACAAACATGGGCAGCAGAAAGAGCCTGGTTGATGGACGTTGCATCCTCGAAGTCATCTGGATTGTATTCCCTGCCCTTCCAAGGAACCTTAAATTCCTCAGATAACCTGCGATAGAGCGAACGAATGCGCGATCCTTCACGACCGCGCAACTGCTGCATGGTCAAATGAGATACATTCTCACCGGGAAAACGCATCTGATACATCGCGCGAGCCACAGCTAAGCGTTTCCGCTTATTGGAGACGAGTTCAGCCTGTCTAACAACCAAGTGAGACGAATGAGTGAGCGGCCTGCCATGAGCGTAATACCTCACGCCTCGCTCCCCTACCCAGACAATGCTTGCACCCGCATCACCCAATAATTCCATGGCCCGATGCGAAACATTCGTTCCTGGGCCAAGCATCAAAACACCCAGAGATGCTGCGGGCACATAAGCGGTTCCCCGTGTATCGGTAATAGTTACCGCACCATCCTGCCGATTGATAAGGCAGTGCTCAACGTAAAGAAACGTTATGCGCTCCTTGATGGTAGGAAGTGCATGCAAATCTGGCTTCTGGATACCGGGAATGCACGTCATGACTTATCTAACCACCATAGGCGCAAGGGTCAAGAGACCGCAACCAAACCCCTTCGCATGCCCAATGCCATTCACGAGGGCCGAGCGCAAGAGATCGGGATCTGAAACGCGCAAGAATCCATCGAACTGAGCCGTGCTCAAAGTTATGGGGCATGATTCTCGCCCGCTCCGCAACTTCTGTTTACCTGAATGAGAAACAATAAGCCGTGCGGTACCATCGAGATTCGTAAGAACCTCAAATCCGTTTCGCTGAGCTCGATTCCATTCTTGATGCGCAAACAGCTCGGGAACCTCTAAGCCAGAACCGAGATAAGCATCTTTCCCGATAAGCCATGCTGCCTGCTGCAGGACGGTTAAATGACCTATCCGCTTCGGTTTCCCCTTTTCGTTTCGAGGAACAGTGCGCCCTCCTCTCGTGCTTCGACTCAAAACTGGATTTGCGAACAGCCGAAACGCATACTCTTGCCCTATCTCGATACGAGAAAGAAACGTATCGTAGCTTCTCGTCTCCCATTGCTGAGGCAAGTCAGGCCAGCCGATTTGCTCATCCAATCCAACCAAACTCGGCTTGTCGGGACTCACGATATAGAGTCGTGCCGAACCATCCTCGGAAGCATCGACACGCCAAAGGACCCTCTTCTTGCCGGAATCCAAACAATGAATCACAGGAAAGCTACCGGCAATGGCCGCATGCATCTGATAGGGGGATGCAAGCAATCTACGTGCATCTCTCCGAGTTTTGTTTATAGGAAAACGTGTGAGATACGTCATTCGGATCCTTCTTCCAAGATCGCGAACGGATCATGTTCGGAAGCTATCGAAGTACTGGCTGGTCGTCCGTCGTCGGAAGACCAGAATGAATTCTTCACCGCCATACGTATGGTTGTTTCCGTTCGCCATCCGTATTCGCGTTTAAGTTGAGAAAAGCTCAGAGGCACATCACGAACCGTTTCGCTCAAAGTGCATGCGGCCTGCTCTTCAGTAGCCTCGTACACAACCTTCAGTTCAACCGTTTCCTTCGGTTTATCACCCCTGAACCGATAGGCATAGTTCCAATGTCGCTCGGTTGCCTGCCAGGGGATGTCCGCAAGTGCCTCCATCATAGGGCCATCCACCAAGCCAAGGTACACTTGAGTTGAAGGCGGACACGAACGCCGTCCTAAAAACAACGGGAACGCAGGATGGTGAAGGGCTTCTGCACATTCGGCAAGCAAGTCTTCATCCCCCTCAAGAGCAGCCACAAAGACAGCATCCGAGAGATAATCACGCTTAGACAGGGAGAGGCTTTCGTTGAAAACAAACCTCCTTGTATCAGAATCCCATTTCCGTGTGTGTTCAGTTTGGAAATCGCGCATGAAACTGCCCGGCTGATCGATACGCACCGCGAACCGCAGGGCAGCAAGGTCGTCGACAGAATCCTCTCGCCGACGACCGAGCGCGGCCGCAAGCAAACCTATCACCCCGCTTTTCGAAGGCTCATGACGAGTGGTCCGCTCGGTAAAACGGCTGCTTGCGCCCCATGACTGCAACGGTGCTGCCAACTTAAGCAGTAAGACTGTCATTTTGCTCACGCTCTTCGTCACGGAAGCCGCATTCGGACAAGTAGTCACTGCAGAAAGCGACGATTTGATCGACGGCGTCATCCAACCCCATCGGATCACCATCAGCAAGCTCTTTCAACACAGAGGCGTCAGGCGATGCAGCAACCACAAATGTATGCTGCGGAGTCACACCAAACGCCTCGTCGAGGGCTTTCTCTTGAGCAACAAGCGCTTCGGCTGCATTCGTAAGCTGGCTTTTATCCCTCAGGGCAACCACGGGTCGTTCGAAGGAGTTCACCAAACTAACCGGTTGCGAATCACGCAGCTGGATAACGACAGCTGAAGGCAAGGTCCTATTGGCGAAAGAGTTTTGCTTTCCCGTCGGCATAGACTTGACGAATGATTGCAAGAAGGCGTTTATGCCTTTAGTCGCCGCATCAGGAGAGCCTAGATTTTCGCATAAATGAAAGACGTCCACATTTGCGTAACGATAGAACATCGCCGATGTGAACTCAGTTGTCTCGATCATGGCTGCGCCGGCATTATCCTCAGGAGCCTTGTCATCGAGCGCCGTAAAATAATCGAATTCCGTTTCTGCACTGGATACGCTGATCGCATGAGCGACTTGAACGGAAGCATCGACGTTCAGATCAGGAGCATCGGCGACCATACGTCCGAACATGGCGATATCGACAGCATTTAAGGCTGGAGACCTCTTTACGTCAAGAATCTTCTTAGCTTCCTTTTTGTCAACTTTTTCCCCATCTCTCAACGCTTGAATGGCGAGCTCTGCAAGCTTGCCGATCTGCAGCGTGCCAATGAAGATAAGATACTCGTTAAGGTACTCGTTTTCCTCTTTCTTAAGCTTGAAGCCTAGCGCGACCAAAACCTCCTTTGCCTTTTCGATTGCGTCACCTTCACTAACTTCAGGCATTCTTTCTCGGATTGCATCAGAGATGAGGCCGACCACATGCTTGGTTCTGTACGCGAGTTCATCCTCGTCAAGATAGTCCGGAAACAAATCACGCGTCGCTTTCTTCCATGCTTGACTCGAGATGCGAGCGCGAGTCACCCCGCCGAACTTAGCCGTTTTCGGACTGCCCGTATCATCGCGATTGATGTTGCTAGGCGGCACGGATTGAAGAATGTGGATATCAATATAAAGAGGATTGTTGCTCATGATGACACCTTTCTTGACGATGGCTGTCGATTAGCTCTGATTGTCTTCTGCCGACGCTGGTTTCCTACGATATGCGAATTCACGTCCCCACTTTCGTCGAACGGAATCGGCCTGATAGGGATTTTGCAACCTATAAAGGTCGGCTGCCAGCAAGCCGTAGTCGAGCGGAATTCCGGCAGATCTAAGCTGCTGAATCAGTTGTCGAAGATAATGCAGCATCTCTGGCATCGATTCAGCAGTTACCAGAGCGGCGAAGCGGCGAGGCAGCTCTTCTTCAGCTCGATTACGATAATGATTCTTATCTTGCTGGATCAAATCTCGCATAGCGAAGCCAAGGCCATGTTCTCTGCCGGAAACATGCATAGGATTGCTCTTCGACTGTTGATGGAATGCATACAACGTTAATGCGCCATGTACGGCCCGCTCCGCGCTTGAGGGACGATCATCCTTGCCAACAAGATCAGCCCGAAGCCCACCAATCTCGATATCCCATATATCCGCCGACGAACCTGGCTCCTTGGCAATAGCATGTCGCAATGCTGAGAGCCGTCGTGCACCTGTGGATTTGTCAGATGCAGAAAGGTAGCTTGTCTGAAGCCTACAGACCTTGCCAGAAACAAAGTTTCGAATCTCGTTACTCGCTACTTCCCTCGTCTCCTGCATTACTCATCCCTCCTTTACTTTCTCCTCTTTGCTTCCACAAGACAAAATGCAATCGAGCGTCGCATAGAACCGTGCCTCGGCTTTTCCTGCCGTCATCCAATCTTTTTTGTTCTTCAATTGCGATCCTCGCACTGCCGCAGGACCAGCTTCGCCAATCAGTTCTTGAGCGAGCCTCATCAAAACATCGCGCAATTGCGCATACCATCCAGCACGCGCCGCTTCTGCATTTGTCTGAGATCCCAATGCTGAAAACCAAACCCGAAATAAACGATCGATTTCAAAGAATGCTCTAGACTCCGCCGCTTCGCGAACTCCCGACGAGCTTGCGCTATCTCCGCCCGACGCCAAATACAGATTTACCGCAAGATCACCAAGCGTCTTAACAGCCTCTTTCGTCTTTTCAACACACCCACAGGCGAAGTTAACCAGAGGAGCACCTTCGGGCGACAGCAAATAGGAACTCATCTCGAGCTTATCGTCAACCATGGAATGATACGAGGATGATTGGCTGTCGTCGTATTTAAAATCAACGGCATGTACATTCAATAAGTATTCTTTGCTAATAGCCCTTCCTCCATTATTGCTCGAGAGATGCCTCAACCACACTGCGGTACCGGATAGATGGCAAGCCGGATTCTTATTACTGCAATTTTGCGCAAAGATTGCATTCAGTCCACGCCATAGCGCCTTGTCGGAATCAAAATGCATCGGAATCAATTTCGGCGCAGAAGGCTTACTCTTTGAGGTTCCCTCTTTCCAACTAGTCATGTTTTCCACCGTGTAGAGCTCAGCAGCTTCGACGGACAGCAGATCTCCAGCCGACAGCACAACGTTGGTTATCATGCCATCTTCATGAGAAAAGTTGACCCAGCGAGATTGCCATGTATACAGATCGGCCCTCCCGTCGGGAAGGACCCGTGGCTCATGCCCATCGGAAACGCACCTCTGCCTGCGCTCCCAGATAGGGAGATCATTTTCGGGAAAAAGAGAATCGATCTCGTTGCGATACAGTGGTACAAAATTTAGGATTAAGGTCTCTTTTATAGTCGATCCTTCAAAATATAAGCACCCTATGCGGCCCAACCATCCCGTTCCACCTGGATACGACCTACCCTCCTTTTTTATTACGTCAGAGGAGTCTCCCTTCGCAGCATTCTTGGGACCACCGGTATCAAAAGAATGCACATGGATGAGCCAGCGAGCAGCTTCCGCATAAGATAGTCTATTAATTCCCTCGCCCATTCGAACTGAAAAAAGTCGCCTGTTCCGACGGCTCGGCACATCCGCAATGACGCGCTTAAGGTATGGTTCGCCATCCTCGTCCTTGATCGCATCGTTACTCCGTACCAACCCTGCTATCTGCATAAACGGTTCATTATTATCGAGCAAATCAAAACGATGACGCCATTTCTCCAAATAGCTGTGTATCTCTTCGACCGGCAGAGTATCGGCCTCCCATAGTTTGGCCCATACCTCCGCAGGGTCATCGTCTTCATCGAGGCTGGGAGAAAGGGAACGCTGCAATATCGCGAGCAACAGTCTGAGAATCGCAATGTCCTGGGTAGGCAAATCATTCGCCAGGCATTTCAACTCTCCCGCACAAGTAAATAAATCCCAAAGTGAAAGTTCGCGCGAGATTCCCCTCATATCTCGAACGCGAATCCAAGGCTCATCTACCAGGTTAAAATGGACATTCTCACTCACTGCTCAACCTCCTTATGCTCTATTTCAAGCAACCTTAGCCCCAGCTCCCTTGAATAACCGAGATGATATCGCTCCCTTTCGCAATCGACGACCGCAACTCCATTCCGATCAAAAACAAGCGGGAGCTGACCTTTGAGCCATCGAGATTCTTGCCACCCAGATACATTCGTCGCCGATTCAAGGGCGCTGACAATCCCTGCTATCCGCCAAGGCTTGGTAAGAAGAGGTGGAAGAGGCACCGTGCACGTAGCCGCAAGACAGGCCGCACAGTCGTCAGGTGCCGTCGTTCCATCGCCCAACGCTGTATATTTTTCCTCTACTCCCTCCTGCAGCGCCACCCAAGGAAAGACAGATAGGTTCCCAGCATCGCAATGCAGCGCAACCACTTCGAGTGATTCTTGGCTGTCCCGAACGGCGGCACGACCCGTTTCCTCGTCGGATAGGGAAAACCTGTTTCCCAGCCAACCGACGAGGTCAAATACCTTCCCAGGCTTAGTGCGCTCTTTACCCAAAAGCCAATTACTCGCTTTGCTCTCTTGACTCATACGATATTGACGCAGATCATCCTGCGCCCCAAGCAATGCATCACGCCAAGCGTCGTCTTTCAATCCGTCAAGTAGGAAATCGTTCGAACCGGGCTCCAGCCCTTCGTATACCGCCTCCACAAGCCCCGCAATATCATGCGGAAGATTGATTCTAGAACCCCCCGCGCCATCGCATCTAACCTTTAACGCCAAAATCGTCCGAAGCAAAAGTGCAGGATGGTACACAGCTATGATGCCCTTATCGAACTCAGGAGGTTCGACCGACCAATCTTTCGACCCCGTTATGAAACACTGCGCCGTCCTTAGTTTCGCTGAGCGCTCAGACTGTCCTTCGCCACGCTGGTGCCTATGCAAACGTCCCATGCGCTGCAGCAGCAAGTCGATAGGAGCTATATCGGTAATCATAAAATCGAAATCTATGTCGAGCGACTGCTCAATAACCTGAGTACCGACAACAACTAGCGACCGAGGCCGCCTGGACGCATTAGGTCCAAGCAATTTCAGAAGCTCGGCATCGTTGCTCAAGCGATCTGCCGCAATGAAACGAGAGTGCACAAGTCGCACCTCGGCATCCATTGCAGTTTTAAGAAACTCGTATGTTTCTTGAGCCCGCGAAACCGTATCTCGCAAGACGCAAGCACAACCCCCATCGGACAACCTGTCACGCAACGTCGCAAGTAAATCGTCATCCCCGTCCAAAAGAAACGATATCTCGACATCGGTTCCTCGACTCGCAACCTCACAGTCACAATATCTTTCCGAGTCCAAATCGCGCCCACTTACAGTAACGAGAGGGTAAGCGGGCTCCCCCGTCGCCCGACGTGGCGGGTCGATAAGCCTTCTTTTCGAAGGCCTGCCTGTTGACCGCGCATCTTTCCCTCGATACGCACGAATCAACTGCTTGCGCCGTTGCGGCGGCAAAGTAGCCGAGAGCAGCACCGTCGGCACTCTATAAGCGCCGAGCCAAGTCATCACACGATCGAGGTATACGCTCATATAGGCATCGTAGGCATGGACTTCGTCGATAACCACAACCTTCCCAGCCAGCCCTAAATGGCGCAGCTGGACATGCTTCGCTTTCAGTGCGGCCATCAGAAGCTGATCAACCGTACCAACCACGAACGACGCAAGCAGACCACGCTTCCTGCCTCCGAACCATTGATGCGCGATAATATTTTCATCATTGGGATTCTTGCTTCTTTGCTGATTTCGTTCATCGCCCATCCATGTATGATTCCATGTTCTAAGACTAGCGAAATCCTTGTTAAGCGCCGATTTGCTATGAAGCAGCTGCATCGACTGGCGACTGGACCCATCAGCATCAGCCATATGGCTCAACCAGTTTTCGACCCGAGAGAACATCGCATTCGAAGTCGCCATGGTCGGCAGCAAATAGGCGATACCTCCGCTTCCAAACTTCTCTGCAAGAATTTCGGCGCACAGCAGCGATGCTTCCGTCTTGCCGTTACCCATCGGTGCTTCGATGATGATAAGACCAGGATCTTCGAGGCTCTCAGCCGCTTCGACCGCCAAAATCTGTGCGGGCCTTAGTCGCGCAGCTTCAGGAATATTGTCGAACCGCGCATGGAAACGCGCTTCTGCAGGCTCCCCGTGCAAAGATGGAACCCAAGCAGCTGGGAGGGCAAGCCGTTCCCAAGCCTCCCTTGCTCGCGCACGAAAATCAGCCGTAGATGCAATTCCGGAAACTAAAGGAAGCAAGTCGGCATTCGAGGCAATCCAGTCCGACATGATAACAAGAGCAGTAAGCAAAACTTGGGTATGTTGCGGAAGCTCCAACTCTTTGAGTTCTCCCTCATGCCCAAAAGCCCCTGAAAGAACGAATGCGTAATCAAGCAACTCGATCTGAACCGTCGTCCATGTCGATTCGCCCAATACTTCTTTGGGAAGCAGGCTGTCCCTAAGGTTATCGAGAATAGTGCTGCTATCTGGAGGGGCGCCGTGGTGGCCGCCAACCACGCACGAGAAGATATTGGGATGCGACCATGCGCGGTCGAAAAGCCAGTCTTCTAAGATCACCTGTCCCATAAAAGCATGCGATTTGCTATCGATTCCAGCAGGTATCTCAAGACCCGTCTCTCGAACCGATTCGGCCCTGTCAGTTACTTTATATTGGAAAGCCGGTGTAGCTTTGCCGATATCATGGACGCTTGCCATCCAGGCAACGAGCGATTCGGCTGCAGAATCACTCAGATCTTGAGCAATCAGCTTCTTTACAGTGCGAGGAAGCCATTTGCTCCACAAAAGACGAGCGATCTCGCCCGAATCACCCATATGCACATAGAGGGGTTCCCAGAGATGAGACTGTTCTCCCCTTCCCGTTTTAGCCCACAGGCTTCGAGCTTGCGGCGAAAGTCGCTCAGAAACACGCTCAAACTCCTCAGGAAAGAAGCACCTTCTTTCGCAGAAATCATCTTCATCGAGCATATGGCAACGCCTCCCGAAAGCCCATCTTCAACAACATATGCGTCCTTTTCGGTTCCAATCTAGAAACGCGGACTCATGCTTACACACGACAAGCAGAAACGCAAAACCAACTCAACGACACCCCTGTCGTGCATGCGTACTTTGAACAATCGAATCGACTCGGATGATCTCCTACCGCAGGCCGAAGCGCTAGACCACGAATCCGCCGCCACCGTTGTTGTGAATAACGGTATGCATCCCGCTGGAGCTTGCAATCGTCGTCATCGATCCGTTTTCTATGACGTTGTAGAGTTTTCCATGAGGCCCGACAATCGTGGCTGATGGCCCGCTTCCAACTATATTGTAAAGCCGACCATGGGGTCCGACGATCGTATTGCCGGCACGGGTATACATGCCGTCATGCCCGTTCGAACCGCGCACGATCGCGACATTCCCGGACACATTCGTCGTCATCCCACGAGGTCCGACGAATATTCCGGAAGCATTCTCTTTCTTCTTATCGTTGCCGAACAGCATCCCTGTCCTCCATCCCTTCACGACAGGCGAGCCCCACGAGTGCGACATCCGTCCCTTCGCCCCCTTCTCGCCCACAAAGATCCCGCCACTACCCATGGCGTTCGCTGGTACTCGGCGAGCGCCGCAATTTTCCCTTTATTGTCGCAGGATACCTATTCAAGCACTCGAGCCTGTCCATGAATAGGGACAGGTATTCGCTTTTCGTCACGAGATGCCACAGGCGCGATGCCGCGAAACACCGTCCGCAACATCGTTTTCGCCACGAGGCACTCCCCAAGGCACAGCACTGCGAAAATACGCCCGCAGCACAGCATGACTTACTCCTCCAGCAAGGAACGCAGGTAGTCGCGGTACTCCTCGGCAAGGCTCTTCGGCCCCACGATGCGCACCGTCTTGCCCATGGACGCGATCCATCCGAAGAACTGCTGGCTCTTGCAAATCTTCACGCGAACACGCGCCTCGGACTTTCCCGCCTTGAGAAACACCGCGGCCTTGCCGAAGCGGTCGGTCACGATCTCGACCTTGCCTTCATCGACGGCAAGCTCCGCCACAACCTCGGCGCCGTTGAAGCGGCCGAACATGACTCCCTTGGAATCGTTGTGGCGGTAGCGAGCGATTTCGTCATTGCGTGTTGCCGGCGCATCCTCGAGCACGCGCACGCGCGCCATGCGGTCGATGCGGTACTCGGTCAGATTCCCGTGGCTTTCATTCCATGCAGTAAGGTAATAGAAACCGTCATCGTAGGAAACACCCACCGGCGTCACCTCGTGCTTCTTGCCGCCCCTCGTCTCGTACGGCTTGCCGTCCACGCCGATCTTGCGATAGGCGAAATCCATCTTGCAGCGCAGGCGGATGGCCTCATGGACGGCATCGACCGTGGAAAGCGCGCTTTCGATCTTCGACTTGATACGCCCCTCCACGTGAATCCTGCGATCGAGCAGCACCTGCTCGTGGTTGCTCGCAAGCTGTTTGATATTCGTGACGAGCAGCTTCGCCTGGCCGTCCGTGATGGCTCGGCACGACTGGATGGCATCGACCATCAGCATGAGCTCGTCGATCGTGAAATCACGTCGCTCGATGGCGTATTCGACGGGATTGCGCCGATACGTCTTCACGTCTATGTCGAACTCGCGCAGCGCCTTGATGTCGTCGTAGATGCTTTTGCGTTCGGCAGACACGCCGTATTCCGCCAGCTTTTCGATGATCTGCGCCATGGTCAGGCCGTGCGCAGCGTCGGTCTCTTCTTGCAGAATCTTCAAGAGGTATAGGATTTTCACTTTCGCTTTGCTGTTGCAAGCCATGGCACGATGCCTCTCCTGAAAACGCGGCGGATATGCACCGCATCATAGCAGGTAATTCAAGGGCTACCCCACCATCGCACCCACTGAAACGTTACATCTGCCGTCGCAGGCTGGTATAGTGGACTGCATGCTTCCAACTTTTTCGATTCGCCTTCGCAACGGGAGTGATCGTCTTGATCATGCATGACTGGAATGACACGAAGCACGATGCTATTCTCTTGATCCACCCCATGCTTTCCTCGGCGGACGATATGAAGACGTTCATCGCGAACAACCTCGGAAATGAATACCGATATCTCACGCCCGACCTTGCGGCGCACGGCGTTGCGCTCGAAGCAACCTACAGAGGTGCTGCACACGAAGCAGAAGAAATCCACTCGTACTTAACGTCGCACGACGCATCCAACCTGAAGCTCGGTTTCGGAGCCTCGTTGGGAGGCGTCGTCCTTCTGCATCTTTTGAAATACGACGACATCCACTTCGAGTATCTGTTCTTCGAGGGAACGAGCTTCTTCACGAATGCGAAAATGCTCTATCGTATCGTTCTCTCGCAGCTCTTGAAGAAGCATGGGAAAGCCCAAAGCGACCCTGAGCTCTGCAGACGTAAGATGGTCGATGCGTTCGGAGAATCGGCGGCGCCGAAGCTCGCGAAGCATTTCATCGAGATGGACGAAGAAAGCATAAGATGCATCGCCCACGACTGCTCCTTCGTCGAGCTGCCCACGCTTTCGGAGAGTGCGCAGCGAATATGCACGTTCGCATATGGAGACAAAGACTTCGACCGTAAGAAAGCCTTGAAAACCATTCCTCGCGTCTATCCCCATGCAACAACGAAGCTCTGGCCGGGATGCGGGCATTGCGAAAAGCTCTCCAGGGATCCGAAGGGCTATTCGAAAATGCTCGGCGAATTGATTCGGGACTGACGCACGACCTAATATTTCCATTCGAGTTTCAAACGGCTGACGCGTCTCCTGACTCGTCAGTCATCGTCGCATAAACCTCAAGACGTTCCGAAAGCGTCCTTATCGTCAATGAAATACGCCCCCTTTCTGTCGTAAATATGCGCAGATGCACTGTCGAGCCATCACTCAAATCAACATTCTCTGCAATTGGAAACTCTTAGAATTGATAGAATTCTGCATGCTAATTCCAGTCCTCTACCTTAGGAAAGAGGAGGTGCCCCAATGAGTTTTCTCGACATATTCAAGAAGAACGGCGATGGCGATCATGAAGTTGAGCCTCAAACCGAAATGGCTAAAACAGACGAAGCCACGTTATCTGTTGCCAAGAACGATGATCTCACTCTTGCCGAAAGGAGGGCAGCCCACAAGATTTCCCATACCTTAAACAACGATATGGCTGGATTTATCGATCGACTCATTCCCTTGGCTGCAGCTGGTGCAGACGCTGCAGGACAGTACGATATGGCAATAGTGACCTTTCCGAAAGGAGCGGGATGGAAAGATCTTTGCGTTCGAAAATGCGACGGGCGCAATCTTCTTTCGATCCAGCAAAACGGCAAATTCACAAGCATGGCCGGAATACAGAAAGCTGGCTTGCAACCTACCGCGATCGCCAATCTTGCAATGCAGGGTGCAGCCGTCGCTGTAGGCGCAGCATATATGGCTCAAATATCGGAACAACTCGAAGGAATCGAAAGCGGAATTGAGGCGATAACGCGCGAGCTTCAACGAGAACGCAACGCTAAGCTTCAGAGTTCCTTTGATATGCTTAAAAGATACTCAAATCGATTCGAAGAATACGCGTCCAGCCCAGAGAAGAAACAAGCTGCCCTAAACGGAATCGAGCAGTCATTGAAGGACGCTACCACGCTCTGGCATTTTCAGATTGATTCAATGAATGATCTCTACCTCGAAATACGAGAACGGAAGAAGGCTAGCCAAGAGGACGTGCTCAAATATTTCGACAAGCTATGCGAAATGGAAAACCGCTCTGCAGCAGCATTCCAACTTATTGCCTTGGTTGGCCAACTTGAAATGCGCTACGACGATGACTTCTCTGAGAAGAGGATCGACTCTGAAAAGGAAGACCTCCGGTGTTTGACCGATACGTTTAGCGATGCAAGAGACAAAGCTCATATGATATTAGAGGAGAAGGCAAGGAATGTCGGAGGTTCACCTATCGCGCTTGCAGAACCTACCCAAGCATCACGCGAAGGCGCTGGCGTTGTCCGCGGACTACTTGATAATGCCGGATCAAACCTTGCCAGAGTCAATCCCGTCAGGATGATGGAAGCTGGAAAGGCTAGCCTCGAAAACCGAAGGCATAGGCTCGTTGAGCAAATCACGGTAGACAACCCGGTACGTAAAGTTTCCGAACGACAGCACAACGCCTTAGATGAAGTCAACTTTATGTACAACCATATAGATTCGATGATATTCAAAGGCAGCGAAATAATCTTCCTCGAGACTCGCTCTGAAGAGGAAGGTCACCTCGGCTCTAACCCAGAAAATCAAAATGACGTTTCACGACATAATGATTAGACAATTGACATGAAAAAGCTCTGCAATGATGCGGTGCGTCTTTATTCATGAACGGCATCCGCGCGAAAGAGGGCTCTTCCCAACCCGGAATCTCGACCCTCTTCTGTTGACAAACCTATTGACAGGGGATTACTTTTTTGCTGCGATCGTCGCCAAATGCAATCGAGATGCAATTCTTCTCGCAGCTCTCCAAGCCAATGAAAGAATGACGATGGACTCTACCGATGATAAAACTCGTCAATTGAAAAAGCGTTTTCGTCATAGCATTCGGCTCAGGATGGCGATCGTCATCGGCACAATCATCGCCGTCGTCATGATTGCAGATGCATTTCTGAGCACGGCGATACAGCAACGACAGGCAGAGAACGAGGCTTTAGAAAAGGCTCAGGTTCTCGCCGAAGAAATGCGCGCAACTTGGGATTTTGTAGACAATAATCAAGACCAGATAAACCGCAACGATGATGGAACGTTTAGAAGCAAAGCACTCGTATGCGTGGTTGCAGCAAAATCCGTCAGTACTCTTTTTACGGAAAATACCGACTATGTCATACATTTTGTTCAAGAATCACCGCGCCTCAAACGATCGACTCCTGATGAATTCGAGCAGACAGCCTTCGATGCCTTTGCTGAAGATCCTGATCGTAAGGCATATTATGGCGTTGTAACCGATAAGATATCTGGAGAGCGTATGTTTCGCTATGCCGAACCGCTCTACGTGACTCAAACGTGTCTTGAATGCCATGGCGAACCCGCTGGCGAACTCGATCAATTCGGATTCGAAAAAGAAGGCATGCAGCTCGGCGATGTCGGTGGAATAATGTCCATCATCGAACCCATGCAGATCTATTCTCAAGGTATTTTCCTTTCATCAATCCAGCAAGTGATAATCCTGCTGATTATGGTTACGTTCGTCAGCCTCGGCATGTACATAGCGATTACGAAATTCGTGCTTCGGCCGATCGACGATCTCGACCAAGCTGCAGAACGAATCAGTCAAGGCAACTTCGAATACCGATTGCCAAGAATCAAGAAATCGCGCCAAAAGGTATCCGAAGAATCCGATATTCCTGCCGACGAGATAGAAGACTTCACGCGCAGCTTCGACAATATGGCTCGACAACTTCAACGGCTTTACTGCAATCTGTCGGAAGAGGTCGAAAACCAAACATGCGAACTCCAGAAGCTCAATGAAAAACTCGCACACCAAAGCGACGAGCTGAAACACGCTTACGATAAGTTAAGCGAAGAATCAGCTTATAAAAATGAGTTCTTTGCAATCGTCAGCCACGAGTTGCGCACTCCTTTAACGTCTGTCATGGCCTATGCGCGTCGTCTTAAGAATTCTGAAGGGATTTGCGAGCGCGACCTGGATTCAGTAATTCAAATTGAGACAAGTGCAAACGTGCTGCTCAATTTAGTAAACAATATCCTCACGCTGTCCAAAGCCGAAGCGGGAAAGAACACGCTCGAGCTTGGACCTATCGACTTCGTTGAGCTTCTGAAATTTGTTGAAAAAACCCTGCGTCCCCTTGCCGCAAACAAAAACATTGAACTCGTCTCTCATGCAGATGCAAACGTTCCCATTGCAATGGCCGATTGGGAAAAGATGCGTCGCGTCATCGACAATCTGGCAGACAATGCCATCAAATACACCCATGAAGGCGGGTCTGTCGATGTCCATGCTTGGCTGGACGAAAACGAGAATGAAATCGTGATTGACGTTGTCGATAACGGTATTGGCATTGACCCTAAAGATCAGGATAGTATTTTCGAAGCATATGAACAGGCTCGAAGAATGCCAGTCAGTCATCACATCAGGGGAACAGGATTGGGACTCGCCGTGGTTAAAGAACTCGTTCGGCTCCATGAGGGCAGCGTTTCCGTACAATCGACGCCAAAGCAAGGCAGCACATTTACGGTAAGAATACCGACCATTGCTGCAGTTTCGCGCGATATCGATGACGAAGAGGAGTTCTAGCTATGACGACCATCATGCTTGTGGACGACGAGGCTAGCATACGCAAATTAGTGGAAGACCTTGTCACTGATGAAGACCTTGAATTTCGTTATGAAGCGAATGGGGCAGATGCGCTTAAATCGGTAGCCGCAATACCACCCGATTTGATAATCCTTGACGTGATGATGCCCAAAATGGACGGTTTCTCAACATGCAGGAAGATACGAGAAATGGGCGCCACGATGCCTATAGTGTTTCTTTCGGCAAAAAGTGATATCGTAGATAAATGCGCTGGATTTGCAGCGGGCGGCGACGACTATATGACCAAGCCCTTCGATGCGCGAGAACTCATGTTGCATGTGGATGCTCATCTCAGAAGAGCGGCAATGATAAAATCCGCGGTCGAATCAGAGGGCAAATCAAAAAATAGCGTGATCACCGTCGGTCGACTGTCCCTTGACAACGAGCAGCACCGATTCACCAAAGATGGAAGTCATATAAAACTTACCCGAAAGGAATTTTCAATCATTCGAACCCTTATGGAGCATCCAGGAGTGGTTTTTTCAAAAAACCAGCTCACTGAAGCAGGCTGGGGCAAGGAGTTCGTGGGCGAAACCACAACGATTACCGTCTTTATGAAAAAACTTCGTTCCAAGGTAGAGGATGACCCGACGGATCCTCGTATCATCGAGACCGTCTGGGGTGTGGGATATCGATTGGATGCCGACGCCTGCGAAGAGCATCACCTGTAAATCAAGGCTATCCGAATCGTCCTACGACCGATTTCGCAGGTTGAGGCATTCTTCGAGAACGCACGCATCTCGATCGACAACCCAATCTGCAAGCCTTACGAGCTGAGCATAAAACTCAGTGCCTTCAGATGATGCCTCAAGTCCAGCCGCATACAATCCGATCCATCGCAAAAGATGATCTTTGATGAATCGACTTTGCTTTCGAAGCAAGCGTTCTCCCTCGACCGTATTTTCCGCATCGAAAGCAGCTCGTGTTTTCCCGGCAAGCACCGCCATGAATGATAGCTCTGTTGCAATATGATCATCGGGCTCATGAGGATATCCTGCGGAAACATAGCCTTCCGAACGAAAGAAACCGCGCACATCAAGCGTCGTTTTTTGAAACACCAAGTGTTCCTTGGTGTCGAAAGATGATTCCCACGGCGAAGCTGGAAGCTTGTCAGGACCAATCAGCGTCCTTGTAAACTGAAGTCGTAAAACCTCTATGGCATCGGGCCTATCAACCATAGACGAAAGCGCACCACATGCTTTATTCGCGCGATCGTCATTGAAGAACTCCTCGAAAGCCCAAAGCAACTCGGAAGAAGAAGCCACCGCACAGAATGTCTCATCTGGTTCTTTTGCTAATCCCCGAGAAACGAAGGAATAGAGGAATTCCCGCAGTTTCTGCAAGGAGACAACCGATTCCGAACATACCTCCACGTGATCCTCCCGCCAAAACAATCGTTGACCCTCCCGTCTGATGGCAAGGGTCAACGATGCGAATGAAAGATGAATGACACCTCTCCGTACTCTACAGAGTAATCTGACGACACTCTGTTTCAAGCGCCGCCTTTCGTGGGGCGATACGCAGAGAGGGCATCGTCTGGGATGATTCCGGCAGAACGGCAATCCGGTCTACTGCATCGGGATGCGCTGCTGTTATCCGGTCTATTGGACCAAACTCGAGAGCACGCATGATGCACGAAGAAACGCATGCTGGCTGTTCTCCTTTTGCGCGCAGGATAATGCAGGAATCGCATTTACGCGATATGCTCAATCCATCGTCGAATTTCGGTACGCCATAGGGACATGCGTTTATGCACATCTGACACCCTATACACATCTCGTCATCATGCTGAGTGGTTCCATCCTCTTCGTCTATGTACATAGCGCCGACCGGACAAACCGCCACACAAGCCGGATTAGCGCAGTTATTGCACGTCATGGAAAGATGAAACGTTCGAGCATTTGGGAATACACCCGTCTCATAGCTCTTTACTTCTCGAAACAACATACCTACGTCAAGGTTGTTTTTATCCTTGCAGGCGATCTGACACGTCCGGCATCCTATGCATGCTTGCTGATCGAAATAAAACCCCATAGGATTCTCGTTGACCAGCACTCCTTTTTTAGCTGCAGTGGAATCGGCCATCGTTACTCACCATCCTTTAACGGAACACGAGCAGGTTCATCCACGTCAACACCCAGCTGTGTTCCGGCATATTTCTCAACATTGCAAATTACGCTATTGAATCCTGATATTCCCATGGCGTTCGGGACCTGTCCCCCCAGATAATTATCGGCACCAGCATGGTCGATTCCAGTTTCTTCATCTACATTTACCCACGCTCCATGCGGCAGAGCGACCACCCCGGGACGAAGACGCTCGGTAAGGGTCGCCCTTCGAATGCTTTGCCCAAAAGCCGTCGTCATGAGAACGGTGTCGCCATCTTCAATAGCGAGCCCTTGAGCATCGCCAGCATTCAGAAAGACGGGGTTCACCCATGCTTCACGCAGCCAACCGACATTATCGAACACACTATGCGCACGACGCAGATAATGCGGGGTGATCATCTGGAATGGATAGTCGCCTTTGGTTTGCGAACTCCAGTCCGAAAAAGTGTCCTCATAACCATTTTCGACATGCCGATACGTCGGAATGGGATCGATAACGCTCCAACCCATCTGATTGCATGCGTCCGCAAGTTGTTGGCAATATATCTCAAGCTTGCCTGAAGGGGTATCCAGCGGATTCGCCCCGGGATCGTTTCGAAAATCTTCGAATGCTATATATCCGTAATTGTCGCCTTGCTCACGTTTAACCTGATATACGCCACGATCCTTAAACTCGTGATAGGAGAGCTTGCCATCAACCGGATCGCCTTTTGCACCCATGGTTTCGATATCCTCTGCAGTGAAGGCAACGGCAGGCACAGATGTTTTGCCATCTGAGTCAATGACCGTCATTGAGGAGAGCGTATTGTAGAGCATCTGCCCGCTACTGAGCGGCATCAGCTCCTTTTCATCCAAACCAAGCCGCTTTCCGACTTCAAAGGCAATTTCAGCATCTGACCTGCATTCAAAAAGAGGATCGACTACCTTGGTGTAATGAACGAGCATCTCTCGATTCGAAGAATGAACGAGCGTGCCTCCAGTAAAGCCCCAGTCTTTCTCCCACTCAGTAACGACAGGCAGAACGATATCGGAATAGCGAACGTTGGTGGTGTAGAACTGACCATGCGAAACCACCATGTCAACCTTGCGATGCGCCTCAATACCTTTCTTGATGCCATCAGAGGTCTGCAAATCGGCGCCAGAGGGGTGATATATGACATGAATATCGATATCACGTTTTTCGCCAGGCTGATACTGCAGAGGACTTGCAAAATGACCTGATCCCGTCCAGGTATACGTTCCGTCGATGATTGCATCGTAGATTTCGTTAGCGTTAATGGCGTCATCAACCGGATTGGGAATATCTTCGAGACCGTTTATACCAGCATTAATGAGGGCATCGCCCCCATTGCCTGAAGTAGCATGCATCGTGGATCCGGTCATGTGCCCGCTTTTGCCCATATGACCGCCCATAGCGCCTATGGTCATGACCAGCTGCGGAAGATTCTGAACGTTATGAACGCGCCCTGAAGCCATGCCACACATGAACGCAACCTTATTGCTTTTTCCCATGAGCCTTGCAAGTTCATATATTTTGTCTGCCGCAATCCCGCAAATCTGTTCGGCCCATTCAGGAGTCTTCGGCTCGCCATCGGTTTTTCCTTCGATATAATCGCGGAAATTCATTTTTGACGTAGCGTCGGAAGGCATATGCTTTGCATCGAAGCCTACTGTGCAACGATCAAGAAAATCCCAATCGATCAGGTCCATCTCTTCGTCCTGCTCGAGCATTGCGTAAGCAACAGCCAGAAGGAGCGCTGTGTCGGTAGCAGGGCGAATCGGAAACCATTCCGCATCGAGAAGAGAATACGTATCGTTGTAAAAAGGATCTATGCAATAGAATTGCGCACCCGATTTCTTTGCCTGCCAATAATTCCAGGTCTGACTGCCCATGGAGCTCCAAGCAGGATTCATGGACATCATGATGACGGTTTCGCATTTGCGTAGGTCATAGCGATCATTGACAGTCTGATCCCACTTTCCGCCATGATGAAAACCGCACATGAAAGGTGTCTTCCCCCACGCGCCGAAAGAATTGGTATCCCAACGTTCGCAGTAACCGCCGAATAAGCCGAGAGTACGAGACATTTCAGATCCAGCGCTATTCCAACCGCCCGAAACGAGAATGGACCTATTGCCATAATCCGTTTTCGCCCGCTTGAGACCATCAGCGACATAATCCAGCGCTTCATCCCAAGAAATGCGCTCCCACTCGTCAATCCCACGCAATTCGCCATGAGGATCATCCGGACTCCAATGAACGCGCTTCATGGGATACTTCAAGCGATCTTCTGAAAAGATCTGCTTACGTTGAGCACGCCCACGAAGGCATCCACGTTGTTGGGGCCAATCAGGAGAATCCTCATGGGTGTCATCGGTCTTCTGGCGAATGACCACACCATCTTTAACCAAAACCTTGTTCAAGCAACGACCGCCACAGTTATGCCAGCAAGCGGCGGTAACCCAAATCCCCTCATCTTCTCCATCAGAAGCTTCTTGCGTTGTCGACTCGTCACTTCCCCGCGAACAGGAAACGAGAGATGAGCCGGCAGCCAGGGCTGCCGTGGCGGCACCGATCTTCATAAAATTACGTCTGCTTACATCGTATAGATTTCGAGACCTGTCGATGATGTCCGTCATTTGTTCCCCCTATCAAACCTAACGAACACAGCATCTACAAGCTATCAACGGAAATATGCAATTTCAATTGAAAAAGGAGTCCAACTTTATTCAAACTTTATATACTTATTTAGCGCTGCGTTAAGTGCCCCGAAGTTAATGCAAAAGCGCCTAGAGAACAGCACGCTCATGGAATGCAGAATCGCGCCCTGGAAAATCCTCCAAGGCGCGACACGAGTACAACCGTTATCAAGCAATGCGAGATGCCGCCACGTCGCTCCGATCGACCGACACCTCGGCACACCAACCCTTCTCGCCGCAGCTCGGGCATGTAAGCTTGCGCGCCTTCGGCGTATGCGCCAACGTGAAGAAGCTCTTCAGCGGGGGTTGGAACACCGCATGGCAGCGCGGGCAGACATACCGCGAATCCTGATGATACGCTCGAACCAGCTCAGAGCAGATCATCACGACAAGCACCATCGAGCAAATGAACGGTAGCCACTGCCCCGTCACGATGCCGTAGACAAGCGTGCCTATCTCGACGATATCGACCACAATGCCCTCGACGATCATGCGACGCTTGGTCTTGCTGAGCTTCGATTTCCTGCTTTCCATGATGGATCCCATGCTCGTGACGACGTCCTTCGGAAGACGGCCGTTCTTTCGGATTCCCGCTATGGCCGCGCGAACGCCTTCCAGCATGCTCCGACGTTCGCCGAGCTCGGCATCCAGCAACTTCTCCTGTTCTTCAAGCACGCACAACAGCGCGGCGTTGTCTTCGGGATTCTCGAGAATGCCCTGAATGGCCCGCAGGCTCAAACCCAGAGCCTTCAGCAGGCAGACCAGGCGCATGCGATCAAGCGAAGCGTCATCGTACAGACGTCTGCCCCCTTCGGTGCGCTCGGCCGGACGAACAAGGCCCTTCTCGTCGTAGTATTGCACGGTCCGTACGGACACGCCGCATTTCTCGGCGATCTCTCCGGTGGTGAAGAGCTTCTCTTCCTCTTCATTCAGCATGGATATCACCTCCTTCATGGATCAGGAAAGCGCATCACGCTGCGTGACGAGCAAGCATTGTTTTGAATATGTTTGAAACATCCGTGGCGAACCTGGAACACTTGAACGACGGGCATTGCAAATGCAGACAACAACCGAGTCGTTCTTGCGCTGCGCCCCACCGCTCCATATGCCCCACCGTCAAGCAGCGCCAGCCTAGCCCTCGTCCTGCTGGGCTTCGCCCATGACGCCTATCGCCTCGGAAAGCATGGTGTGCGCGGCTTCGCGCACGGGATGTCCCTCTGAAATGCCCGCGACCGCGGCGCCGTCCACCACGGCGGCCACGATACGCGGATTCACCTTCGACAGACCGGCGCACCGCAGAATGCGCGATATCGCATCGTCCAACCGCTCGCGTCCACGTCTGTACGCCGTGGTGACCACGCTGGATTCCGCCGCGGTCATCAACTGCTCGTAATGGGCGACAGGCACTACCAAATCTTCCGGCAGGCATGCCTGCAGCAGCAGCTCGACCACCTGGGCACGCGCTTCCTCGCGCGTCAGATCCTCGGCCGCATCGGCTGCCTTCTCCGCGCGCCGCGCCCACATGCGCACATTGTATTCGGCCGCTTCGCGCAGCAGATCATCGATGGAATCGAAGTAATATCCGACCGACGACGACGCCGCGCCCGCCTTTCCGGCCACGTGCCGATACGTCACCGACGACGGACCTTGCTCGCGCAAGATGATCGCCGCTGCCACCACCAATGACGATCGTGTCAACTGAGCTTTCACCGTCCGATGCTTGCCTGCCACGACCGCCGCCCCTCTCCAAGGTCGCCCACTTCCGGGCACGTTCTGAATAATTGCCTATTGTACCTGTTCAAGCAATAACTATAGTGCTCAAATACACTGAAGGAAACGATGCATGAACGACATGGATTTTAAAGCAGGGATACGCAGATTCGCATACGACGGCATCTCTGCTGCACCATTTCGAGGTTCTTGGCATGCGAAAGCTCCGACCCAAGAAACGAACAAGCGTGCCCTCTGACGCCGAACGTCACAGGGCACGCTTAAGCGCATCCGTCGCGAGCAAGGCCTTGCACCCGCCCATATCGGGCACATCATCACTTCACGTCGTTCAAATCCTTTCCGGTGTGCTCGTGCGACGCGATCATGGCAACCAACGCGATAAGCCCGATCGCTATCATGTAGTACGCCGGTGCGATCGCATCTCCCGTAGCGTTGATCAGCCAGAACGATATGTACGATGCCGACCCGCCGAACAGGGCGTTCGCCAGATTGAAGCTGAACGCGAACCCCGAGTAGCGCACTGCGGTAGGAAACGTCTCGGTCAGATAGCTTGACAACGTGCCGTCATTGACGGTCAAGATCATACACATGACCAGCTCCGTCACCAGCACAACCCCGAACTGGCACGTTCCGAGCAGATGGAACGCAGGCACCGTGAACGCGACGAATCCCACGCATGCGATGATGAGCATGCGCCTGCGTCCCACGCGATCGGATACGCGACCCGATACGAAGATGAGACCTATATAGACCACGAGCACGATGGTGGTGATGGTCGATGCCATGGCCGGATCGAATGAAAGCGTCACCTCGAGGTAGTTCGGTATATACGTCAGCACCATGTAGAAGCCGACCGCATTGAGCATGCATGCGCCGAAGCAGATGAGCACCTTGCGGGGATACCGACTCAGTAGCGTGCGAATAGGATGCTGGATGCTCTCGTCTCCTTGCTGGCTGATCTGGCGCTGCATGGCCTCGTACACGGGAGAATCCTCCAAATGCGTACGGATATAGTGCGTGATCAGCCCCAACGGACCTGCCAGCCAGAACGGGATGCGCCAGCCCACCGTCACCACGAAGTCGGACGAGGCGCCCCATACCGCAAACATGGCCGTAGCGAACAAGGATCCGACCAGCAAGCCACCCGCAGTGGATGCCGGCACCATGGAGCAATAGAATCCCCGGTGCTGCCGCGGCGCATATTCGGCGATGAACGTGGCGGCCCCGGCATATTCTCCGGAAGCCGAGAAGCTCTGCACGATACGGCACAGCAGCAGCAGGACAGGAGCCGCCATTCCCGCCAAGGCATAGACGGGAAGGCAGCCGATTATGAAGGTTGCTCCGCTCATCACCAGGATCGAAATGGAAAGAGCCCACTTACGACCTTTCTTATCGCCCATGTTCCCCCAGAACACCGCACCGATAGGTCGCACCAGGAACGCAAGCGCGAACACAGCGAACGCATACATCGTGGCTACGGCCTTGTCGACATCGGGAAAGAACGCGACCGCGATGACCGTGGCCAGATACGAATAGCTCGCATAGTCGAACCACTCGATGAAATTCCCTAAAAAGGAGGAGAATGTCACACGTTTAAGCGTGCGCTGCTGCTCAGTTTGACTGAACTCCTGCAGCGGCGTATGCATTGTCGTTCCTCCGGTCATCGCCTTCGCCTCCCTCGGCACTTTCCTTCGACTGTTTGCGCGCTGCCGTCATGCCCTTCACGGCAGGAATGGCGCCGCCGCCGACGATCAGAATGGTGCCGATGATGGTGTTGACGGTGAACGCCTCGCCGAAAATGACCAGTCCGATGAACAGCGCCACGGGAACTTCCCAGTACGCGATCGTGGAATAATCGGCTGCCGGCAGGTTACGCCCCGCGGCAAGCAGCAGGCCCAAGGCAACCGGCCCGCACACGATCCAGAACACGACGGCGCTGATCCAGTTCGCCGTGGTGAGGTTCAGGCCCAACGCCCATGTGGGCGCCGTGATGCCCGACGTACCGAGGAAATTCATCACCAGCGTCAACGTGCCGGCTCCCACCGCGGCGAATATGAAGTTCCACACGCCGCGCGCCGTGGTGTCGGCGTCCTTGCGATAGCCGTTGAAGAACATGCTCGCGCCGTAGAACACGCCCGACAGCAGGCCGAAGATATCCCCTAGGCCCTTCTGCGGGAATTCCGCCGTCGACATCTCGAGGCTGAAATCCACGCGGAAGCCACCATCGCCGAAGCCCATCAGGCCCTCGGCGAACAGCATGCCTACGAATACCGCGGCCAAGCAGATCCATTGCAACGCATGCATGGGTTCTTTGCGGAAGATGCGCGCAAGAATCACGCAGAAGACAGGACCCGTATAGATGAACAGCACCGCGTTCGCCACCGACGTCATAAGCGTAGACGTGACGTAACACGCAAGCGACAGACCGATCATCAGTCCGCCCAGCGCGATCGCGGGCGTCAGCTTCAGCTTCTTGAACACCCCGGTCTTGCGCGTGGCCAGCATCAGAATCACGAAGAAGACGATACCCATGGTCATGCGCCCGGTCGCCATGAACGCACCCACGCTATCGCCGGCATTCAGTCCTGCGGTTCCGTCGAAGAAGTCCACGCGCGTAGCCGCGCGCGACAACAACGGGACAAGACCCATACCGGTCGCCGACAGCAGCATCGCTATCGTGCCCCACTTCCGATTCATCTGGTAATCGCCGTGCTCAGAGGCAGACGCGGGCTGCACGGTTCGGTCCTCCATAATCCCCTCCTTGAAAAAGAATGGTAAGAATTCGGTGAAGCGTGCCGGCCTGCGCCCGAACACGCAGGCTTGCAAGCTTAAAGCTCAAGCTCAGCGCAACGCGCCGCGATGAGGCAACTCGATCGCGCGTCCCCATGCGCCATGAGCTCGCGAGGCGTTGCGCTGCTGCTTTTCTCCCTGCTCGTCTTGGCTTGCTGCCCGTCGCACGTACGCACGCGCGACGTCGATGCAGAAAGAACAAGAGGGCTCAGCTTTCGTTGAAGAAAACCGAGCCCCCTCTCATGGGTTTCAGGATGGTTCATGCACCATCCACTGCTGCGCTAGGCTGACAAGCGACTAGTCGTTCCACATCTCGGGACGAACAAGCGTGGGATCCTTGACCCTGTTGGGGAAGTAATCCTCGCAGGTGCCCTCACGGTAGACGTCTGCGGTGGAGCAATGCAGGCCGCCGCCGAAGGGATATGCGTCGCGCAGGTCGCACGGGATGACATTCATGCCCAGCTTGTCCATCTGCTCCTGCTGATAGACCTCGGAAGCCTCGACGATGACAGTCTTGGGATCGAGAACCAGGCAGTTCATGGACAGCCACACGGAGCTGTAGCACAGCGCGGGCGGCTCGGTGTGAGCAGGCTGCGCCGCGTCGACGATCTCCCAATCGTTGGCTTCGAAGATAGCACGCTGCTCCTTGGGCAGCGGGCGAACCGGATTATTAATGATCAGGCCCGGGCGCAGCGGCACGAAGGTGGCGTCGATGTGGATCGGATAGGGGTCGCCGGGGAAGTTCACGGCATGGACGCGGAACTCGGGATAATAGCGCTGGAACCATTCCATGGCGGTGCGGTTGGTGGTCAGGCCATGCTGGATGAAGAGGTCCTTGCCCATGCGCATGACGTCGGCGGCGTCCCACATCGGCTCGACTTCAGTGGTGACGAAGTCTTTGTTGGCCGTGCGGACCAGGCGCTCTTCGAGGGTGATCTTCTCGTCATAATAATTGTGCTTGTAGGAGGCGTCGGTCAGGCGAGGACGAGGAGCCTGGGTCCATTTGAACTCGGAATCCTCATCGAAATACTGCTTCATGAGCGGCCAATACGCCAGATACTCGAAATAGCGGCAACGGAAGGAGTTGGCGGAGGCCATGATTTCGTTGCCGATGGTGAGCAGGATGTCGCGGGGCGGCATGCAGGTCATCATGGAATCGTTGCGGAAGTCGGGAGTGCCGATGGCCTGATTCCACTGCAGAGGAGTGGGACGGTCGACGATTACGCCGCGGCTTTCGAGGATCTTGACGAGGTTATCGAGGCATTCATTGCCGCGCTCGACGGTGGCGAGGGGACGAAGGCCCCACATGCCGCGCATCTCGGAATCGACAGGCACCTTCTCGGAAGTTGCAGGTTCCTCGGGAGGAATCATCGAGTTGTCGCAACGGCCGACGATAACGCGCTTCAGCGGATCCCAATCGTTCCAGGAGTTGACGATCTTTGCCATTCGAATCTCCTTCCAGTCTGGGCCCACTGATGTGCGCCCATCCTACCAAACAGACACAAACACCAACATGACCTGCGCGATGCGTGAAATCCCGCTCGTTCTTCAGGGACGTCCGACCGAAGGTTCGAAGCCGGATTCCTTGCATCCCGCTTATGCTTCGTAAGTATACGCCTTTTTTGTGCATCTGCAATATTATTATTATGACATATTACCTAATAGGAATAAAATCCTATTAATTTACCTGTTCAATTATTATTGATGCATTTAAAATTTTTTTACACATGCATTATCTTAAAGCATAGATTCGAAGTGTCTTGCTTAGGTCCATCTCCTCGCTAGAGCGCAGCGCGGCATCCCAGGATGCAATCGTTCCCAGATCCGAACACCTCATGTTGAAAGATGAGCGCATCGCCCTTCGATTCTCAGCGTCTCATCGCATGAAAGCCGGCAGAGCAGGCGATCGTGCGTGACCACGAGCACGGTTTTGCCTCGCTCTGAAAGCTTGCGAACCCACGATGACACCGCTACGAGCCCGTCGGCATCAAGCCCGCTCGTCGGTTCATCAAGCAGGACTATCTCGCTATCCGCGCAGTACGCCGCCGCAAGCGTCACGCGCTGCTTCTCGCCGCCCGAAAGCGATGCGGGGTGACGCTGCGCCAGCCCTTCGATGCCGAACGCCTCCAGAGCCTCCGTCACGATGCTTTCGGAAAGGCGCCCGTTCCTCCCCATGGCCAACTCGCAGGCCACGCTCTCTGCATACAGCTGGTAGTCGGGATCCTGCATGACCATGTAGCAACAGGCCCTTCGTCGCGCCATGCCCAGAATATTGCCGCCGATCTCCACCACGCCGCTTGTCTGTTTCCGAAGGCCGCAGATAACCTTTGCCAGGGTCGTCTTGCCCACCCCGTTTTTGCCCAAGACTCCGCAGACCGTTGCCCGCGGAATGGCAAGAGAGACATCGGTCACGCAGGGCTCCGACTTGTCGTACGCAACGGTCAGCGAATGCAGGGAAAGCCCGTGGGTTCCAACAACCTCGGGCGAAAGGGCGGTCGGGCGCCTGTCGACTCCGACGATCCCCGGCGATGAAACGACGGGAAGGCCTATGCTGGGATGGCGCAAGCCCCATTCGCGAAGAGTGGCGCACGACAACGCCGAGAACTCTTCTTCCGTCCATTCGTGAGCCACGCGCCCTTCGGAAATGTGCACGTACCGATCGGCGATCGGAAGGTATTCGTGCAGACGATGATCGCAGATCAGTATCGCAATCCCTTGATCTTTGAGCCTGCCGACGGAAGCGACGAGCGCCCCTATGCCGCTCTCATCGAGGTTGGATGTAGGTTCGTCGAGTACCAGGGCGGAAGGCGCAAGAAAGGAGGCGGCGGCGATTGCCACCCGTTGTTTCTGTCCACTCGAAAGCTCATCTACGCGCCTATCCAACAGATCGGCCACCCCGAAGGTTTCCGCCGAAGAGGCCAGCCGCCGACGCGCCCAATCCTCATCGCATCCCACATTCTCGGCTGCGAAGACTATCTCATCGCGCACAAGCGACATGAAGAACTGGCTACGCGGATCTTGGAACACGCCTCCGATAAGGCGAGCCTTCTCGCTCGGGCTCATCGCATGAGGGTCCTTGCCGGCAACATGCACGCTACCCTCCCGTCTTCCCGGGAAGAACCCCGGCGCAAGACCCTCGACCACACGCATCACCGTGCTTTTCCCCGATCCGGATCTGCCGCAAAGAATCGTGCAGGTGCCATCGGGCACCTGCAGGGATACTCCGTCTATCGCACGATGCGCGTCGTCTGCGCCATAGGAGAAGCTCACGTTCTTCAATTCTATCATCGTCGTATCCGTCTCCTAGGCGCCGACCGACAGCAACAGGGGCGCCGCGCCCAGAACGAACATAGGGAAGACGAGCACCGCATCCCACACCGAAAACCCTATGCCGTGCAGACAAGATCTTCTCTCCTGACTTGCAAGGCCCCTCAGTTCGGAAGAGGCGCCGAGATCGGACGAGAGCCGCAGGCAACGTATGATAAGAGGCACGAAGAAGCATTGGTATGCGATTATCGGGTGAGCTAGCATGTCACGGCGTTTCGGCAGAATCCCCCTCGCAAGCTGGCCTTCCCTGATCTTTTTCATCTCTTCCCCCATGACCGGGAAGAACCTGACGAGCAGACATATCATCGCAAGCCCCGTCCTAGGAACCCCGATCTTCTGCACGGCGGCCATCACCCTGCTGGGATTGCTCGCCACGAGCGCCGCCGCAAGCATCATCAATGGAACGGCTCGCGCGAACGTATTGAGTATGACGTAGAGAAGGGGCATGACGAACGCCGATGCCCCTGCAATCAACGTGAGCGCCACATAGACGGCCGCGAACCCGAGCGCATGCCGCGCCATGCCGTTCGCGAAAAAATACGCAGCGCACAGAACTGCAAGATAATGAATCAGCTGAGGCGAATACACTGCCCAGAACACGGTTGCAGCCAGAAGGATGACGAGATGCGTGCGAGGATCAGCCCTGTCCACCCCGCTCGACGCCACCGATTCCGTCATACCAGCTTCGCCTTCTTGATGTGCCTCGTATAAAGCGCATAGCCGCCCGCGAACCCCACGACCGCCAATACGACGGTTATGAGCGTTATGAGTGCGAGCATGCTCGGCGAGCCGTAAAAGCTCAGGAGGATGTCAATCCCCTCCTGCGTATAGGATCCCTGCAAGGATGCGAGATATTGATCCTTGAAGAAGAACAGGGGAATCGCGCTGCCGAGCGCATAGAGAGCCCAGTACAGAGCATATCCGATGCCATTTCGGACAGGAGAGCGATACGTTTCCTTCCCCATCATGGCCACCTCGCATAGAGCGCCGACGGCAATCATTACGGCAAGGAACCAGGCAGATCCGAACGCCGCCATCATGAGGCCGGCAAGGAGCGCGGTCACGAAGTACACACCCGTCTTCGCAACACGATTGGACATGACGACGAAGAGAGGCGCGCAGAACAAGGCCATGACGCCTACGTACGCCAAGTAGTTGAACGCAGGTGTGGCCAATACCGTGATCAGCATTTTCACGACCACCATGACGATGAGTATGGCAACATTGAAGATAACGAGCGTGATTACGTCCTTCATCGCGAGCCGTTTCGATTCGCCGCTTTCGATTACCTGTCTGTCTTCCATCGACCGCTCCTCTCGTACGTTCATCCGTCCTGCGACAGACGGGGCGGCATCGTAAGAGAGGTAAGGATCTCTGCGATTCCCGCGACAATCCAATATGGGCCTGGTTGCGCGATTCCCCCGCCCCGTCGTCGATCTGCCTCCTTCTGTCCTGCAACGCTGCATGAGACGGATGGCAATCCGACCTGCATCCGAAATCATGGTATGCTGCAAGTTAGATGGAGCTAATTACGCAACGTTACCCCTTGTCAGTCGCTTGCGATTCAACAGGGGATGCATCGACAACGGAACGGACGGAATGACAATGGCCTGTGCGGCCCTTTCTCGCTCACTCGACAGATTCTACGTTCCCCAACTCGAGCAGGTGGGTCCCGCGAGCGTGACCTGCAAGGGTCGCAGCCTGTTCGCGCGCGTGATGAACGAATCGTGCGCGGGATATCTGCTCGCCTTCGAAGTGAACCCGAGCTGCATCCTCGTCATACATGAGATAGACGTCAGGGAGCCTCTGCGTATAGAAGAAGACCTTCCCGAGCATGCATGCCTCTGCGTCTGCTCCCGTGATTCCTTGGCGGGAGTCCCGAAAGATGCCCGGAAAAGACACGGCGAAAGGTCCTCCGTAGCGTTCGCGCAATCCGAAGAACGGTTCACGATGCCCATGAATCCCGGCGAAAGGTTCAAGAGCACCTCCCTCTGCCTTCTGCCCGCATACTTCGGCGAGATCGAAAAACGATTCCCCGATGATTTCAGGGGCCTTGGCGAAAAGGTGATGTCGCACAGGGTCATGCCTTCCAGCATCCAGATCGACAGGATTCTGAACAGTCTGACGGCCACGAGCATGCTCGGGCCAGGAGCCCTGCCGCTCCTAGAGGCGAAGGTGCTCGAGGCGACATGCTATCTGAACAAAATCATTGAGGATGACCATGGCGCAGCTAACAGGTCGCATAAGAGACGCACAACCGCGACAGCTGCCGACATCATGAAGATAGTCGAACTCTCCATGCCGAATCCGCCGACGCTCGAACAGCTCTGCGCGATCGCTCATAAGGGACATACGACCCTAAGCGAGATGTTCAAGCGTGATGCGGGTATACCTCTTGGAGAATACGTACGCGGCATGAGGATGAAAGCCGCGAAAGGGCTGCTCGCCGACACAGACCTCAGCGCCGCGGAAATCGGCGAGATGGTCGGTTACGGGGATGCCGCCAGCTTCGCCAAGGCGTTTAAGCGTCACGCCGGCATGACGCCCGGCGCGTACCGGAATTCATATGCGCAACGATGAGAGAGTCTTCAGTTTGATCAAACCTCGCGCAAAAGAGTCGCTTGTCGCGGCCAAGCTATCAACCTACCTGTTCAAAAACGCATCGAGCGCTTTGAACCCGGCTGCGAACCGTTCCTGGGCGTGGTCGAAATGACCACCGGGTCCGACGACGAAATCCGCCTCGCAGCCTTGAGAACGTAGAATTTCAGCGCAGGCCTCCATGTTGTCCTGCACGGTATGCAGAATCGATTCACGCGCGTGCTTCTCTTTCGAACCGATGGAAAGAAACGCATACCGCCCCGCTGCAGTGAAGTCGAGCGATCGCAGATGGTCAACCCATCCCTCGTACCAGACCGAACCCGAAAGACACCCGCAGGCACTGAAACGATCCGAGTGCACGAACGCATAGAGCGCGAACAGGCCTCCAAGGGAATAGCCGCATATCGCACGCTTCGCCGGGGCAAGGCCTTCTGCACGCTCGATAGCGGGAACGGCCTCGTCAAGCAGTTCTTCGAGCGTAACGGCCGCCTCCCCTTTGAAATCGGCATCCCCATGATAGAGTCCCGGCGCAGCCCACGGCGTCAAGCTGTCATCCCATTCGTTGACGGGAACCTTGACGATGGTCGACACGCAGTCTCGAGCCGCCGCGCCCACCTCGAACGGATGATATGGAAGATCGATCACGTAGATGATCGGAGCTTGAAGCCCTCCCGTCCCGGAAAACACCGTGCGATCGCACGGATCCACGTATTTCATCAGATCGGCTCCATCCTTTCACCATGCATGACGCTGATATCGTGCTCAAGCCCATCGGGGTGCGCGGGCCGCTCCGTAGGTACCCTATGATACCGAAAGGCACTTCGACGACACAGACCGATCGTCACGGACCGAAAGAGAGCGTCGCATGATCGAAGAAACCATCTACCAGGCATTCGTGCAACAGGTGCGCGCCACGCCCGATGCAATCGCCACGAAGGACGAACGCCGCAGCATGACGTATGCGGAGCTCGACGCGTTCGCCGGTTCGATCGCTTCACAGCTTCCCGATAACTCCCGCTTCGTAGGCATCGTCATGGATCACGGCATCGAGATGATCGCCTCTATGCTCGCCGTGCTCAAACGCGGAGCCGCCTATGTGCCGGCAGAACCCTCGTTTCCCATCGACCGCATCAGATTCATGCTCACCGAGGCGGACGTCGATGCGGTCATCACCCAGCGCGCCTACGACGACCTCTTCCAGAGCGCACGTCGCATCTTCGTGGAGAACGGCTGCGAACCGGCAAGTGCCTCTGACGCGGCGTGCGTCGCGCGTCCCGACGACCTCGCCTACGTGCTCTACACCTCGGGCACGACCGGCACGCCCAAAGGCGTCTCCGTGGAAAACCGCAACGTCGTAAGCTATATCGACGCATTCGAACGCGAATTCGGCATCGGCGCCGGCGACGTCATGCTCCAGCATTCCGTCTGCTCGTTCGACATCTTCGTCGAAGAGGTGTTCTCCGCCCTGCTCAGCGGTGCGACGCTCGCGATCGCGTCCGAACGGGCAAAGGCTTCAACCGAAGCGCTCATCGACTACATCGAGAAGGAAGGCGTCACGATCGTCGACGGCTTCCCCTATCTCATCTCCGACATCAATCATTCAGGCCGCATTCCGTCACGCGTCCGCCTCTACGTAAGCGGCGGCGACGTGCTGCGCGCCTCGTACTGCGACAAGCTCCTGGACCATGCACTTGTCTACAACACGTACGGCCCCTCCGAAACGACGTGCTGCGCCGCCTACTATCGCGTGAACGGCGGCAGCCCGCTTTCCGACGGAACGTATCCGATCGGAACGCCGGTCGCCTGCGACGACATCGCGATCCTCGACAAGGATCTCAAGCCCGTCCCCGCAGGCCAGGTGGGCGAGATCTGCATCTCGGGCGCGGGCGTTTCGCGCGGCTATCTGGGCAATCATCCCGAGCAGGCGAATTTCGTCGACGTGAACGGTACGCGCATGTATCGGAGCGGCGATCTGGGCTATGTTCTGCCCGATGGAGACATCGCCTTTCTGCACCGCAAGGATTCCCAGGTGATGATCGACGGACGCCGCATAGAATGCTCCGAGGTCGAAAACGTGCTCGTTGCCGATCCCGAAATCGTCCATGCGGTGGTCTGCGACAGCCGCGATGAGTCGGACCTTTCCTATATGACGGCCTATATCGTCCCGGCCACGCAGGACATGCGACTCTCGGAGCTCAAGCGACGCCTTGCGCGCAAGCTCGCGTCGTTCATGATTCCGGAGTTCTTCGTCCGTATGGCGGAGATTCCGTTGAACGCGAACGGGAAACCCGACAAAGAAGCGCTTCCCATCGTCCTGAAAGCGTAAGGGATGCATGTCGGAAGGTCGATCGGCCAAATGGGCACCGCATGCCGAACGGCTCGATCGGAACGGTTGAAACGCGTGCGCTGCAGGAATAGGAGGAAAGCCGCATGATTTCAATAGAAGAGGCAGGAATCGACAGGATCGACGAGCTGGCGGCGTGGCGCATAGAGACGCTGCGCGAGGTGTTCTCGCTGCCCGCCGACGCCGACATGACGCAGCTGGAAACTGAAAACCGCGCCTATTACGAGCGGGAAATCCCCAGGAGCGGACATGTAGCCTGCTTCGCACGTCTTGACGGCGTGATCGTCGGATGCGCGGGCATGTGCCTGCAGACCGAGCTGCCTTCGCCCGATAATCCGAGCGGAAGATGCGCGTTCCTGATGAACGTCTACACGCGTCCGGAATCCCAACATCGAGGCGCTGGACGGGCCATGATCGAATGGCTCGTTGACCAGGCGATCGATCGTGGCATCGATAAGATCTATCTGGAGACGTCCGCGGCAGGACGAAGACTGTACGAAAGCGTCGGCTTCACCGACCTTCCCGACTTCATGATCCACCGGAAGAAGCCAGAGAAGACGAACCGATAGATCGGCCGGCGGCGGTGCGATCCGAACGAACGCCACGCCGCAGTTTCCCGCATACGGAAAGGTGACGGAAACGATCAGCGGATTCGGGCGCACTCAACGTACAGAAGCGCGATCCTCGCTTTGAGCTCTTGCCTATGGACGACGCGCCACCCCTGGTCGGACAGGAACGCAACGTACTCATCGGGCGTCCACTGATGATCAAAGCCGATGCCGGCACGCTTCAGCACCCAAGACCAAATCCGACTGACGACCGTATCGTCATGGCTGACGAAATTAGGGGCGATGAGCAGGCCGTTATCGCGCAGAACGCGTCGGGCTTCCGAGAGGGCGCGTTCCGGATTCGGCATGACGTGAAGCGCGTTCGCTATGATGACGACGTCGAAGGAAGCATCCTCGTACGGAAGATCGGTCGCATCGGCGACTTCGAACGTGAGATTGCCAGGAACCTCTCCCTTCTTCGCCTCCCAGATCATCCCTTCCGAATAATCCGTGGCGACCATGCGCTTGGTCGAGAAAACGACATGCTTCGCAAGAAGACCCGGACCTGTCGCGAGTTCGAGCACTTCCTTACCCCGCACGACCTCGGAAATACGGGCGTACATGGATTCGTAGGCCGATTCGTCCGAATGCATCGCCCTCTCGTAGATAGGCGCATACCTGTCCCACGTGCTCTTCTTCAAGCTGCTCACCTCGCGCGCAGTTGCCTAGAAATCGAAGTCTCTAAGTTAGCCCCATAATACTTCATAGAAAGAGGCCGGACACGAAAGCAAGACGCCTACTTCTTCCCCAGCCTTTTCGAATTTTGCATAGGAGGAATGCAGCGAAGGCAAGGACCTCGACGACTACCACGTAGAGCTAAATAAGGCCTTCCGCCCTTTCGTCATATATGCTGCCAAGTTCTGAATCAAGATACTCTTCCTTGAGCTTTGCAATGAATTTCACATCGGTGAAGAGCCGATACGCCAGAACTGCCGCCCCTCCGAGATCGATGCATTTCGGATTTTCGATAATAGCAGCCTGGATAATGCTGCTCGACGTCGCTATGGCATTTGACATGAGGATGATCTTCTTCGTCCGCGCTTGATACATCTCGATCGCGAACCTAGATTCTTCGCCGCTAAATACCAGGGAACAGCCGTGAAGGGCCGCAACCAGCCAGTTAATCAAAACCGCCATGCCAGCTTGAGTGCCGACTTTCAGCACATCACCCGTGCTCACATATTTTGTCAGCCTCTCGGCATGCCCCTTATCAAGCATGAGATTCGCTAACGGAATCTGAATTCCGCACGGAGTATACATGTCGGTTCCGATGTGAATAAGCTGTTTGATAAGCGCGGCACCGGCTGCCGTCGGTTCGTCGACGACACGCCAGCCTGCGTGGATGAGCATATCAACCGTACTCACAGGACTGCATATGCAAGGATTCTTTCCCATAGCGTCGTAGCCGACGGAATACGTAATGGGAAGCTTCATACCCACGCCAAGGATGCTCTGGTTCTTCACGCAGGTAATGCTATTGGTCATGATGTTCGCCGTACCGAATATAAGACCGAGGACTGGGTCGTGGCCTAGGGTGGCAAACCTATGATTGGCACCTTTGAATAGCTTGAGGTTTTCTTCTGCATAGCGAGTTGCGTCGTAAGGAACGCCTCTTGAAGCAAGAATATGCTGTTTAGAAGCGTAAAGATGCCCTGATTTCATGCTTCTTTCATGGTTGAACCCTTCGAAAACCCTGCCCTGGAAGCCATGAAGAAACTTCTCATTCCTATTCGCATTTCCAGCGCATTCGACTTCAGTCAAGTAGTTGATCACGAGCACGCGTATCAACTGAAGCATCGTCGCTCCGAAAAGGAAAGCGACATCTGCATTCTGCAACTTCGTTCTATCTCGGAACTCACGGTCTATTCGCTCAAGATTTTCGCCGTATTCACGAACGGATTTCTCGATCGCTTCATCTATCCGATTCTCATCGGCGGAAATGCATGCCATTCGTACTGAGAGGTAATCGGCAAACAGAGAGTTTGCACGTTGCTCTTCTTTAGAGATTTCTCCATCCACCTCAACGGCCACCTGAATCTGTTCGGCAATGGATTCAAGAGAGACGATGCTGACTTTATCGAGGTAATCCTTCACATCATCGAAAGCAATCGACTCATCGTCCGCAATAGCCATTATCCGAGCATTGACCTCTTCGGGCAGGCCGTCGTCAAGTTTCAAGAATTTAAGTCCGTCGCAAAGCCAAGCCTGCTCATCGTTTGAGAATTCACCATCGCAACGCAGGAAATAGCAGAGTGTGGCTACATAGGCATACAGAAAATTATGACGCTTCTCCCCGGCTAAGTACGCACCCTGCTTGATGCCATCTCGAAAGCCTTTAATTCTCGCCTTTTTCAATCGGGATGAGAACGTGCTTTCTTTTACGGCCTTCAAGCCCGAGTCCGCAACTGACAGAACCTCCGAAGCTGTATCTGCGGATTTCTTTGCAATCGTCATGGCTGTCTCTGAAGCCGTCGAGCCAACCGACTCCGCAACGCACATGGCCATCTTGGCCGCTTTCGAAAAAGCAGCCTTGCTGCTCGCCGTAGATACACTCTTGGCAACAGCTCCTGCAACGCCTCCGATTCTTTTCGAAGCGTTGCGAACTACATCAACGGAAGGCACCCCCCCCCCGAGAGGCTTTTCGGATGCTGAATCGATGGTAATGACCTGAGAGGCACTTTTCTCAATCGCGTTATCCGAATCGGAAGCTTTCGTCGACGCTTCATCTTTATCAAACTTGCAGCTCATGCACACCTCTTCTAGGACTGCTTGCAATGATGTATATCTATGTTGCATTTTCCCACATGAAGCACGACATCGCGTCGAAATTCTCTTACGAACAGGATGCAGAAGGTTCGAGCCCGCATGGATGCCGAAGAACCGCGCTGATTCTTGAAATCGAGCAGATCTCCCGCGTTATCAATGGTCGTGATTTGAGTGAAATCATATTCATAGACGGCAAGTTTTGCGACAAGCATGATTTCTTAACGAATCGAATCCGATGATTTCCTACTGATATCCTTCATGAAGAACTGATACGCGTTCCAAAAAAGAATGAACAAGCATTTAGTGCCGATATCGGCAATGTTTGCCGTCGGAGACTACAAGAGAATCCCAAACGAAGTTGCCAATAGAAAAACGGCAATGCCCGAAAACGTTCCTCACGAAATAGCTCGACTTCTTGATTCCTACGACCCGAAGGCCTCGCATACGCTTGAGCAGATCGTGGATTTCCACGTGCGGCTCGAACGCATCCATCCCTTCCAAGACAGCAACGGACGCGTCGGAAGGCTCGTCATGCTGAAGGAATGCCTGAGCAGCGATATCGTCCCCTTCGTTATATCCGATGAGATGAAACTGTTCTATTACCGCGGTCTTTCGGAATGGGATACCGAACGAGGCTTCTCATCGATGCGAGTCTGCATGCCCAAGATCGCTTCAAGCAATGGATGGAATACTTCCGCATCCCCTACGACGAATAGGGGCGCGCTGCATTGCTCGCGCGTCCCATCGTGCGAAATATCCGTCGGCCTACATGAGTCGAATGCCCTCGCCTTGCGTCATGTACGAGGTGAAACGAAACTCATGCCGCGGCCGGCACTTCCGGCGCCGCCGATTCCGTCGGCTCCTTCGGGTCTGTCGGCTCCACAGGCTCCTTCGGCTTCTTTACTATCTTTTTCCCGTTTTCATCGACGTAATTTCCGTCAGGAGTCTGGCAATCCGTAAGCATGGCCCCCGAAGAACCCAGATAGTAATTCCCGACCCACGTGTCCGAATACATGGCGCCGCTCTTGGCAAAGCAGTACCAGTGCTTTCCGATGGACTGCCAGCCCGTGTGCATAGCGCCTGATCCGCTCATGTGATACCACTCGCCGCCGCTGCGGAGCCAACCGGTTTCCATGCAGCCGTCGCTATCGAAGTGATACCAGGTGCCACGTATCTTCTCCCAACCGACCGTCATCTCGCCGGAGGTCGAGAGGTAATACCATTCGCCACCGTTACGGAGCCAACCCGTCTCCATGGCACCAGACCCCTCGAAGTGGTACCACGCTCCACCGATTTTCTCCCAGCCGGTATCCATCGCTCCAGATCCTGCAAAGTGGTACCAGGATCCGCCGATTTTCTGCCAGCCGGTCCTCATGGCGCCTGAATCCGAGAGGTAATACCATTCGCCGTCGCTACGAAGCCAACCCGTATCCATCCAGCCATCCTCATCGAAGTGATACCAGGAACCGCCGATCTTTTCCCAGCAATCCCATGGGTAGCTTCCATCGGAATACTGATACCACCAGGATCCGCCTGATGACTGCCAGCCTGACGAATGCGAGTGCGACGAGCCGCCCCCATGCCGCTTCGCGCATATCTCGCACAGATGCCTGTTTCCTACTTTCCCATACACTGTCTCTTTGATGGATGATGCTTTGTTCAGACCGGTGCAATCCTTATACAGATGGTAGACCTTCCCATGCGGAGTCACGTACACCGTGTCATCATCGTCTATCGCCATCGCATTCGCAGGCACGGCAGCGCATACGATGAGCGCAGCCATTGCCAGAGCGCAGAGCGCAAGAACCCTCTTCAATGTTCCGGTCATGGAACGCCTCCCTTTCAACACCCTGGGCGAAGACCTCGAATATCCAGGCTTCCTTCGCTCTCTTCGCCTGCCCGCTCCCTCGAAACGAGACCGGCTTCCTTGCACGACGCGATCTCACATTCCCATCAGGCATCGCGCTTCAATGCAGCCATCTTATCGAACTATGCGCAGCATCTACTGCGCTCGTTTATAAGCGGCCGTGCGGAGGGAACAGGATACACGCTGAACGGCAATGTAACTCTCACCGAAAAAACGCTGGCCTCGAAATTCGAAGCCAGCGTCTTGCAATGCGGAACCCGTTTCAGGCGAGGCCTATTTCCATGTTGGCATCAAGTCGATTCCCCGTTCGTCGCAATACCGTTTGCGCCCTTCAGCAAGTTTCGGAAACTCAATCTCGAGCACATCCCAAACAATACCCATGTCAACTGTTCCATAGGCGTGCGCAAGACGGTTGCGCAAACCGCTCATCTCGCGCAACTCGAATCCGTAGCCCCCGAATAGCTCAGGCAGTCCTCCACCTTCCTCTGTAACGCGCAATACCCTATTGGCAAAGCCTTCTGCGATAAGTTCATCCGTAGTAGTTCGAGGCGACACGAATTGATCCTTCGTTATATTCAGCTCTTCAAGCTGAACTAACGTTTGCGTAACCACATCGTACATTTCCTGAACACGAAGAAGGTCGTTTTTCCTAGCGCTCATAAATCGTTATACCCTCCATGTCGATGGCGCGCGCCAAGTTCTCATTCTTTATGTCATCTGCTGTTATGGCATCTACTTCACGTCCTGTTGCCTGCCCGACAGCCTTCTGAAAACGTACGAGATCGTACAGACTGAATGGATGCGAGCGATCGAGAATCAAGCGAAGGTCTATATCGCTTTCAGAACCTGCTTCACCTCGGGCAAACGATCCAAACAGAATTATTCTCTGGATAGCTGGGAAATTTCGTGCCTCGAAGGAAACCGTACGTGCAATCGAATCGACATCCGTCGGATAGCTCACGTCTACCTTATGCAATATTTCGCCAAGCAGTCGTTCCACCTCGTCAAAGCGTTTCCCATATGCATCAGACTGCTCATTGGCCATTCCCTGACGCAGGAAATACAGGAATGCGTCCGTTTTCGTAAGACCGTTCTTGCGAGCATACTCGCTCACTACCTCAACTTCATGACGAGGAAGCCTCATTGCGACCGGTAGCTTATGTTCCGCTATAGCTTCCATATACACGCCTTTCCGTATTGCATTTGCAATACGTATTGTAGCACATCATGTAGCATCTAGATAGATTGTTAGACGAATAGACGAATGCTCCAAGCGACAGCCGGCCGCATCGGCAGCCCGACTGAAGCTTCGTTGAGAAACGAACCTTTCCCATGCAACTCAGATATCCCCGCACGCATCTCGGTGCGGGTCGCGCATACGTTCATGCAACTCGGAATCCTGCGCTCATTCCCGATACCGTACCTTGGTATATTCATGCTCGCAAGGACGTCCGAGCACTGCACATGCATCGAAGCGAAGGATCAGATGATGAACATCACGCTGAAAGAAGAGCCTGGACGGCGCGAAATCGAGGTGACCATCGTCTCCTCTCCTGGCGATCCGCGCGCCTCGCGGCTCGTCGAGGCCTTGCGCGCCGCTACGGGACGTCTCGTGGGCTATGCCCCGAATGGCGATATCTCGCAGAAGATCATCCCGCTCGACCAGGTTCTCTATGTGGAAACGACCGAGCGGCGCGCATTCATCAGGACCATGGATGGAACGACTCTCGAATCCCCGCTGCGTCTCTACGAGCTCGAACAGGCGCTCGAAGGCACCGAGTTCATGCGCATCTCGCGCCAGGTCCTCGTCAACTTCGACAAGGTGGTCTCGATCGTTCCCGAACCGAACAGCCGTCTCATCCTCGAGCTCGACGGAGGATCTCGCGTCGTCGTGACGCGAAGCTACGCCCCTGATATTCGCCGCAAGCTCGGTGCGCTCGCCTAGAAAGGACCTTGCCATGAAGCCGTACGATACCTCGAAACACACCGATCCTGAAGACCTGCAGGTCTTCGACACATCCACCCCTTTGACCACGAAGAGCCTGATCGCACGGGGATTCTTCTCCGGAAGCGGCATTGCCGTCATCATGCTCGTCCTCCTCATAGCCATCGGTTGCGCGTTCGATGGAATAAACCAGGGCGAAATCATGTGCCTGACCATCATCGCCGCCGGCGTTGCAGGCGGCCTGCTCCAGCAGCTCTGGTTCAACTTCCGTCTGAACAGCCGCATGGGCTATCCGACGCGCCTTACAGGCTTCGGACTCACCTATTTCACGGTGCTGGCCGGCTGCGCGTACGTCGGAACGTGGCTTCCGACGGACAACCCCTGGGCGTGGGCCAGCTTCGCCGTGACATTCTTGGTGATTCTGGCAATCGTCACGGCGGTCATCACGCACTTCATCAAGCGCAACGGCGCCACCTATAACCAGCTGCTCGCCGAATACCGCAAGAAGCAGGAAGCCGAACGCCATGAGTGACGCACGTAGCGCGACCTCGTAACATCCCTCCGATTCGCTTTATAAACGGCGATGCGCCTCCTTGACGCATCGCCGTTTTCATGGCATCGGATCGCACATCCGAAAGCACGCAGAAAAGCCCGTTGGAACTCCTCGCGCGCACCGCGCGCTTCCCCGTGGCGAATGGCGTAAATCAATGCGTTAGTATGACGACGTCATCAAACGAACGGATAAAGGAGCGCTCATGACGGAGACCATCGCCATCCCCTACGACAACGGAAACATCGACCAGCATTTCGGCCATGCAGCCCAGTACAAGATCTACGATGTCGAAAACGGTGCGATCACGGCCTCGCGCGTCATCGAAGACGAAGGCGAAGGACATGCGCGCAAGATCGCAACGATGCTCGGCCTTGGGGTGACGACCGTCATCTGCGGCGGCATCGGCATGCCCGCTATCGAGGGCATGCAGAAGAAGGACATCGAAATCTATACGTCCATTTCGGGCGATGCCGACGAAGCCGTCAAGAAATACCTCGCGGGAGACCTTCCCCATATCATCAAAGGCCACACTCACGGAGCCGGCGGCTGCCATCACGAGCACTAGGTCGAGAATTCCGAGGATGCGATCATGAAGCCGTCGGAGTTATTCGCATACGTGAAAGAAGCCTACGGAACCGAACCCGAACGCATGTGGGCGAAATGGCCGAACTACGCTGTGCTGCGAAACGATGCGAATCGCAGGTGGTACGGCGTGGTCATGGATGTGCCGCCCGACCGCCTAGGCCTTGAAGGCACCGAGCCTGTCTTCATCCTGAACGTGAAGGTCGATCCCGACGATGCGCTCGTGCTCCGCATGTCCTCAGACGTCATGCCCGCATACCACATGAACAAGAAGAACTGGGTATCCGTCCGCCTCGACGGCGAGCTTCCCGATGCCATGATCGAAGACCTCATCGATATGAGCAGACGCCTTACGTCGTAAGAATGAACGCGGCCCCGAGCATCCACCGCTCGGGGCCGCGCCTTCTCTACGACCAGCCTCCCCAGAGGAAGCCGGCGAAAAGCGGCATGCCGCCGCCTTCGGTTCACGGACGTGGGCCGCCGCAATTGCCGCAGAAGCCGCCCGTGTTCTGGGTACCGCACGTCGGGCACGACCAGGTACCGGGCGTCTCGGGCTTCTGAGCGCCGCAGTTGCTGCAGAACTTGCCGGTATTCTGCGTGCCGCAACCGCAGGTCCAGCCGTTTGCCGCTGCAGGTTCGGGCTTGGGCTTTCCGCAGTTGCTGCAGAACTTGCCGGTGTTCTGCGTGCCGCAATCGCAGGCCCAACCCCCTGCCGCCGTCGCTGCGCCTGCAACCGCGCCGAATCCGCCGCCAGGCGCCTGCGCGTACTGGCTCTGAGGAACGTTCGGCTGCCCGCCGCCTTGGCCGTAGAGGCCCTGGGGGTTCATGCCGCCGATAGCGTTCGCCATGCCCATGCCCATGAAGCCCATCATGGCGCCGTTCTCATTGGAAGCCGCCATGCGCATGGCATCGCTCTGCGCCGCCGCGATGTTCGCGGCCGCCATCGTCGGATCGCGCATGACCGCGGCCTTCTGCAGCTCCTTGATCATGGCCTCGTCTTCGGGCGATGCCGCGATCGTGTTCACGCCGAACGAAGCGACTTCGATGCCGCGCAGGTCGGACCACTTCTCGGACAGAACCTCGTTCAAAGCCGCGGAGAGCTCTTCCGTATGGGCCGGAACCGCGCTGTAACGGACGCCCATGGCGGAGATGCGCGCGAACGCCGGTTGCAAAGCCGTCAAAAGCTCGCTCTTGAGCTGGGAATCGATGTTGTCGCGCGTATAGGGCTCCTCGACGTTGCCGCATACGTTCTTGTAGAAAAGCATCGGATCCACGATGCGATACGAATACTCGCCGTTGCAACGCACCGATATATCCACGTCAAGGCCGATATTGGCATCGACCACGCGGAACGGCACAGGAGAGGCGGTGCCGTACTTGTTGCCCACGATCTCCTTCTTATTGAAGAAGTAGACGCGCTGATCCTTGCCGGTATCGCCGCCGAAGGTGAAGCGCGAGCCGATGCGCTCGAAGGTCTTCAGGAAGCGATCGCCCAGACCGTCCTGCCCGAAGAAGAGCGACGGTTCGGTCGATTTGTCGAAAACGAACTGACCCGCCTCGCCGCAGGCATCCACGATGGCGCCCTGCTCGACGATGATCATGAACTGGCCTTCGTTGACCGCGATGATCGAACCGTCGGAGATGATGTTGCTCTCGCCCTTGGTATTGGAGCTGCGCCCGCGATCGGATATCCGCTTGACGCCTTTCGCCGCCAGCACATCGGGGGGAAGCGAATCGCAATAGAAGAACTCGCGCCAGGTATCGGCGAGCACGCCGCCCAACGCCCCAGCGCCTGCCTTCAGAAGTCCCATGTCATTCCTCCTTTTTCATAAGGCTTCCGATAGAAGCCGGTTTCACGGACGCACCATGCCGTCAGTCAAGATGCCTGCTCGACCGCCTCGTCTCGATGAACGTGTCCTGCGATGCGGAAAGCTCGAGCCCGTCCGCATCTATGTATTCGTGCGCTTCGCTCCGTTCGCGCGCGGTCTTCATCTGCGAGTAGAACACCGCGCAGATGGACGCCGCCCCCACGATAGGAAGCCCTATGTCCACGAGCATGCTCGCAAGCGTGTCGTCGAACTGGAGGAACCCGAAATCAAGCCCTGAAAGAACCATGCAGAGCACGGCGAAGAGCCCGAAGAACCAAAGCACGACCTTTCCCCATGACACGGGCAGATCGCCCACGAGGCGTCCGGTCTGGCCGTTCATGGCGAAAAGGTAATCTCCGTCCTGCCAACGCGTATGCAACATCCAGACCGGGAAGAGCGCCTGGGAGACCGATTCCATGCGCACCTGCGCATCCAAGGACCCCGACCGCACCTCATCATAGCCGCGCACGGATGCGCGCAGCTCGTCTTCGAGCGACTGCCGCATGCGTCCATGCACGCGCGATGCGCACGCCTCCGCATCCTCGTCGAAACGTTCGGCCAGGTATCCTGGCATGTAGGCGAGCGAGAACGGCACGAGGGATCCGTAGTCGAACGGTTCGATGGCATCCATGTGTCCGTTAGGCATCTTCGCCGACGCATCGGCAGGAACGCGCGTGAAGCCGACTTCTCCGGCGCGATAGACGGAATAGATGTCGGTCTCGGTTATCTCCTCGTCCCCGGAACGATGCGTGCGAACGTTGCGCGCTTCGAAGGTCTCGCTTCCCTCGGCCGTCCCATCGTATAGCCAGAACGGCACGTAGACCCCCTGGATGTGCTCGATGCGATTGGCGTCGGCAAAGTCTTTCGGAAGGAACCGTTTCCCCTTGTAATGGGCGGTAAGCGCCGCGGTCGCCGCAGCCTTGTCGACCTTGAACGGGACGACCAGGTCGGGACGCGCCGTCTCGACGAACGTGCCTGGCACGACCGCGGTATTGCCGCAGTACGGGCACTCGGAAACCGCCGTCGTCGCGTCGCAGGTCAGACTTGCCCCGCACGACGAGCAGGTGAACGATCGAAGTCCCGCGCGCTCCGATTCGTTCCATGAGGCGCGCGAAAGAAACGAGGCGATGGGATCGTCTGCGCCGTCGGCGCCCTGCGCATCGACGGCCTCGGCGATGACTTCGTCGGTCAACGCAACGGCTGCGCCCGATCCAGAAGCCATCTGCTCGTATTCGCTCAGAGTCCCCGCCTCGGCACGGCGCGAGGCCTCTTCGGCAGATGCGTCGGCCGATGCCTGCCGCGCGGCGTAGATCGCCTCTATGTCGGACGGAAGATGCGCCGTCCCGCAGAAATCGCATACGAGCCTGCCGGATGCGCCGTCGTAGCGCATCGTGCCCCCGCACGAGGGACACTGGTAATTGACGGATTCAACGGCCATGAAGCTCCTTTCGGCTGGAGAGGGTCGATCGGATGCGCAAGGCGCAATGCGAAGCTCGGCCGTGCGCGATGGAACCGCATTCATTATAGGCGCTCCGCGCACGCGACGAGCAATCGTTCTCGGCTCACAATTCCGCCGTACGCGCGCCTACGCGTCCTAAACCGTCCATGCCGTGCACGATACGACGAAGACCCTGGGCACTCGCGAAAGGCTCGTCATGGCCAGTGCGCTCACGGACGACATGCTGAAGGGGACGCATCGCATGCGCGCTTTCCGTCGCGGCATTCCTGATCGCAATCGACATCGCCGCGGCCGAAGAGAATACCCTGTTCAGATGCCATCACCTATTTTCGGGTAGAGAAAAATACCCGAATGCGCGCGATGCAGGCAGCCGAGTCCATGCCTATCGTCGAATGCGTTGAAGCCGTGCGCCTCAAGGAAGCGCATGGCATGATCGGATACGCATCGAGATTGAAAGAAGCCCGATGCGCGAGGAGGGAAACGCATGAAGATATCCATAAGCCGGCGCGATCTGTTCAAGTTCGGCAGCGTCGCCGCCATCGGAGCGGCCGGCGCCGCCAGCCTTGCCGGCTGCGCACCGAAGCAGGCGAGCGAAGACGAGAAGGAAACCAAGGCCGCGTCATGGCGCGACGCTCCCGAACCCATCGCCGACATCGCGGAAACCGTTGATTACGACCTCGTGGTGGTGGGAGCCGGCAATGCCGGCCTCATGGGCGCCATGACCGCCCAGCAGCAGGGTTTCAAGGTCGTCATCATCGAAAAGGGCCAACAGGTCGCCTCGGCACGCGAGGCGGTGGGCGCAATCGGATCGCGCCATGCGGGCGAGCACACCCCCGACATCCCCATGCTCATGAACCACGTGCGCAAAACCCAGACCGGCGACGTGAACATGGCGCTCTGGCGCACCTGGTGCGACAAGTCGGGCGAGTTCATGGATTGGCTCGAAGACACCGAAACCCCTGCCGGCATGACCTTCCCCTTCGAATGGCATGCACCCGACGACCCTGAAGCCTACTACCCCGCGATGTGCACCAATCCGGTCATGGGCGACTTCAATCCGCAAGGCCCCAATTACGGCGCGTACCAGCACCTCGAGGTCATGCGCGATCTCTTCCTCGAAGCAGGAGGCACGATCGATTTCCTGACCACGGGCGAGCAGCTCGTCCAGAACGAATCAGGCAAGGTCACGGGCGTTCTCGCACGTTTCAACAAAGACCAGTACCGCCAGTACAACGCGGCGAAGGGAGTCATCGTCTGCACCGGCGGCTACGGCGCGAACCGCGAAATGGTCGAGGATCTGTGTCCCGACGCCCTTAAGTACTGCACCAGCACCGCAGCCACCACGGAATCCGGCGACGGCATCCGCATGGCGCTCTGGGCGGGCGCATACCTGGAAGAAGGCGCAGGCGCCATGGTCTGGAACCGCGGCATCACCGATGACACCGAGCAGATCGGTCCCGACATGGGCATGCCGCTCTTCCTTCCCGCAAGCCAACCCTTCCTGCGCGTGAACGTGCACGGCGAGCGCTTCATGAACGAGGATTCCACCTATCCCGAGATCTACGCCCAGGGCACGCGCCAACCCAAGGGATTCAGCTGGCAGGTGTTCGACGGCACGTATTGGGAAGACATCCAGCGCTTCGACACCGGAGGATGCTCGCGCCTGGCTCCCGCCCCCGACGGCAGCGCGTTCAACGCCGACGTGTACGATCTCGAAGCCATGAGCAAGGATCATCTCGACAGTTTCTGGATGCAGCCGCGCCTCGACGATGGCACGCTCAAGAAATGCGACACGCTCGAGGAACTCGCGAAGACCATGTTCTCCGATGAAGCGGACCAGAAGGCCTTCCTCGCCACCGTCGAGCGCTACAACGAGGTCATGGCTTCAGGCGACGTCGATTACGGCAAGGCGGCCTATCGCTGCAGCACCGTCGATACGGCTCCCTTCTACGCCATCCGCACGACAGGCAATTTCCTCGTGACCATAAACGGCATCGTGACCGACACCGACAGCCGTGCGCTGCGTCAGGACGGCACGGTCATCGAAGGGCTCTACGTCTGCGGCAACGACCAGGGGGGCTTCTATCCGCACGGCTATCCGAGCGAATTCACCGGCGTCAATGCAGGACGCTGCGGCTGCTTCGCACGCATCGCCGCCAAGCATGCCTGCGGCATCGCCTAACGAACCGTCCCTCTGCGGGCGAAGCAGGCGACGCGCATCCCTCCTGCACGGCGCCTGCGTGCTTTTCTCGCATGACGAATCGCATCTCGTTCTCATCAGGAAGCGGGATGCGATTCGTCGCATGCAGCCCGTCATCTTGCGGTGAGGCGAAACCCGAAGAACCACGCGCCTATATGATACAAAAGAGGTATGCATGGCCGCCGTCATCGCGCCCGCTCGATCCCTTCTGCATCAGAGCGCCAGGTCGAGCAGCTCTTGACGGGAATGGACGTCAGCCTTCACGTAGATATGCTTGACATGCGTCGCCACGGTATCGCGCGAGATGGAAAGCTCGTCGCGGATATAGGGCACCGATCGGCCGCGCATGAGCAGGACGAACACCTCGGTCTCGCGCTGGGTCAGGCCGAATTCCGCCGAAAGCTCCGCGAGCCGATGCTCGGATGAGGATGCGTCGGTCACGTCCGTCGCCACGGCGACCGTGCCTGCATCGGCCGAAAGGTCGGCATTTGCGCCGCACGGTCCTTCTCCGCCATAGACGGCCGACGAAGCGGCATCAAGAGAACCCGCACCCTGCACGAACGTCGCCCCCTCGGAAGCCGAGCTCGGAACCTTGAAACACGAATCGTCGCCGAGCACGAGCATGGTGCAGAAGACCAGTGCCACGATGCTTGCGATCGCAAACGTCGCGAGCGCACGCTCATCTGCAGCCACGAGCGGCGAAAACCAAAGCAACGCAATGACGCCCAGCAGATCGCCCGCATGCACGCAGATCCATCCCCATCCATACGACTGCGTCGCCGTGGAAAGCCCGCGCGCGGCGAAGCGCGCGAAGTACATCTGGGTTATCGTGCAGAACGCGAAACGGGCGGCGAGCGAGATGCCGTTGGCGATATAGGGACCGAACGAATCGCCGTATACGGCGAGCGCCGCGAAGGCCGTTACGAGAAGCGGGCATATCCACCGGAACACGAACGAAACCGATATCCGCCGCGGGCCCGACACCGAAACCATGCCCACGACAAGCATCAGCACGGCCGCCGCGATCATGACGATTTGGAGCCCTGACGCATCATCGGCCGGCTGCGCCCAGAATCCGCCGGCGACGCAGGCGAAGAGGCATGCGAGCAGCACGCCCCAGCCGCTGCGCCCGAAGAGCCTCGACACACGCGCAGGCTTCGACAAGAGCCGGTCATGCGCCGCAGCGGCGTCGGAAGCATGCAGGGCATCGGAGCCTTCGAGAACCTGCATGCGTGCAGCGCCTGGCAGAGAACGCTGCAGCATGGCAACGGACGCGACCGGAAGAAGCGCGACGAATGCGATGCCCACGACGCCCGACATAGATGAAGCGACAAGGATGACCACGGCCGCCGCCAACGCCGAAGCCGGCGCATGCAGCTCAACATCTTCTTGAGACAACCCCGCATACCGAATGCCCCAGCCGACCCAGAGAACCGCGCTTCCCATACCTGATCCTATGGCCCCGACCCCGTACGCGACCGGCGCGAGCGACTGTCCCAAAAACAGAAGCGGCGTCGATGCGCATGCCATTGCAGCGGATACCCAAAGCACGGCCGGATGATCTACGACGGCACCGAGGCGTCGCTCCACGAACACGAGAGCCGCAAGCGCAGCGATCGCCGACAGCACGGGAAGCACGGAGAGCGCCGATCCCCTGTTGGATTCAGCGAGGACGGCGGGGGCGAGCGATCCCATGGCATTCAGTGCGACATCGGTATAGAACGTGCAGAACACCCAGGCAAGCAATAGTCCCCAACCCAGATATCGCACGCGAATCAAATGCAGCTCCTCGAGCACATGACCCCCTCGATCCTTCCTGCCGCCGATCGCACGAAACACCTTCCCACACGCACACGGAAAGAAACGCGATCGGCCCGAATCGACATCCGACTCGAGCCGATATCCTATCACGCGACGAGGATCCGCCGCACGCCGTAAACGAAAGCGCCATCAGGGCGCCGAGCAGCGCTCCTGCAGCAATCAAGGCGAACTTCTTCTTGATGCTCCTCCTCCGTAGATCGAGTCAACGTCGCATGCATGCGGGACCTTTTCGCATGCACCATGTCACATGGCACTCTAGGCGCAGAGCGCCTTAAGTAAGGATCAAAAGCGATGCGGACGAACGTCTTTCGACCCAAGGGGAGAAGCGACGATTCCGTTCTGCGCAAAGCGGAATACGGAGACGCATCGAGAGAACCGATGTCTCCCGAACGGATAATCGACGTTAGAATGGACAGAGTGAAAAAGCCGCATAGAGCAAGAAGGGCGGCCTACGAAGGCACCTGCCGCATGAACGAAAGGAGCAGGCAATGGAATTCATGAAGCTCGCCGCGCAGCGGTATTCCGTCAGGAAGTTCTCGGACGCTCCTGTCGAGCCCGAAAAGCTTTCCGCCGTCCTTGAGGCGGGAAACGTCGCACCGACCGCGAAGAACCTCCAGCCTCAACGTATCTATGTCCTGAACAGCGCGGAGGCGCTTGAAAAGGTGGACGGCCTCACACGATGCCGATTCGACGCCCCGGTCGTGCTCCTGATCGCCTACGACGCAGACGAGGATTGGAAGAACCCGCTTGAAGAGGGAATCCATGCCGGGCAGCAGGATGCGAGCATCGTGGCCACGCACATAATGCTTGCGGCCACCGAGGCGGGGCTCGGCACCTGCTGGGTCAATCTCTTTCCCAATTCCCAGGCGAACGAAGCGTTCGATCTGCCTGAATCCATCGTGCCCGTGCTGCTCATGCCGATCGGCTATGCAGCTCCGGACGCGAAACCATCCAGACTGCACGACGAGCGCAAGCCCCTTGAAGAAACCGTAACGTATGTGTAGGGCCTATCGCGCCCGAACGTAGCAATCGTAGCGGATCGTCTTGCCTCGCAGGCCATAGGAAGGCTTCCTGCCCGCGAGGAACGGCCCTTTGAGCGGACGTTTCACGACGACCTTGCGTGAACCCGCCGTCAAGGCGGCGTCGAGGAGCGTCGATTCATCGTCGCAGGGAGCTTCGAGCCGCTGGATCAGCTGAAGCTTCTTCTTGGCCACGGCATCTTTGCGCCTCTCGGGAAACATCGGGTCCAGATAGACCACATCGGGCTGCCGGCCATCATGCATCGCCTCGTCCAAAGCATCGAGCGCATCGCCTTGGACAAGGGTCATGCGTGCGACGATCCCTGCAAGCTCAGGATTCTTCCGCGCACGCTCCATCGCATCGGCGAGCAGGGCTGCCACCACAGGGTTCCGCTCGAGGAGCATGACCGAGAAACCGGAAGCCGCCAGCAGAAACGAATCCTCGCCCAGACCGGCCGTGCAATCCATGGCGACAGGCGCGGATGCCCCTTTGACGCGGCAGGCACGCACAAGCAGCTCCTTGGAAAGAACGCCTGCTCGCACGCGAGAACGCATGCGTGAAAAATCGCCGCGCACATCGACCCCGTCGCGCGAAAGCGTCAAGCCCTCGACGCGCATATGCAGATCAAGGCCGCATGCACGGGCGCATGCCTGTGCATGCTCGAGCCGATCGTCACGCATATCCGAGGCGCCGCTTCGTGCCATGGCAGGGCGGTTACGCGCGAGTCGCGCTCGAAGCGGCCGATTTCCCGCGCCCGAATTTCAGGCCGTCGGTCAGGATGTAGACGACCATGCCCACCGCAAGCAGCATCGGATAGAACAGAAACGGAATGATGGACACCGACGAGATGCCCGCGATGCCTGCTCCGATCAGAAGCTGAGCGCCGTACGGGATGATGCCCTGACCGATGCACGACCATGTATCGAGCAGCGATGCCGCCTCGCGCGGAGAAACGTCGTATTCCTCGCTGATCTGCTTGGCGACCGAACCTGCCATCACGATGGCAACCGTGTTGTTCGCCGCCGCGACGTCCAGCAGGAAGACCAGCAGGCCGATGCCCGCCATGCCGCCCTTGCGTCCATGGAAGTGCTTATGGATGAACTGCAGGATGGCCGCGAACCCGCCGTGCTGACGCATGAGCGAGCCGATGGCCGCGACCAGGATGGTCACGATCATGGTTTCGAACATGCCGGTCGCGCCGGTACCCATGGACGTGAACGCGCTCACGAAGGAAAGCGTGCCGGCGGCAACGCCCGTCAGCAGCATGAGCAGAATGCCGATCGTCAACACCAGAAGCACGTTCATGCCAGTCATAGCGAGGATGAGCACGACGAAGTACGGTACGGCGAGCACCGGGTTGAACTCGTAGGTGCCCACAGACGCAGGCGCCGAAGAAGATGCGACGACGGCGATGACGACCATGGAAACGAGTGCGACGGGAATGGCGATCTTCGCGTTCTCGTAGAACTTATCCTTCATGGCCGCACCCTGGGTTTTCGTGGATGCGATCGTCGTGTCGGAGATGAACGAGAGGTTGTCGCCGAACATGGCGCCACCGATAACGCTCGCCACGCAAAATGCAAGGTTCAGATCGGCATTCGCCGACACGGCGACGGCGATGGGGGCCAAGACCGACACCGTACCCGTGCTCGTCCCCATCGCAAGCGAGATGATGGCCGCGATAAGGAAGAGCCCCGGAATGGCGAAGTTCGACGGAATGACCGAAAGCATCATGTTCGCCGTGCTCTCCGCACCGCCGGCCGCACTTGCCAAACCGCTGAACACTCCGGCGAACAGGAAGATGAACAGCATGATGACGATGTTCTCGTCCCCGATGCCGCGCGCGCAATGGCGGATCTTCTCATCGAAGGAAAGCGACCTGTTCTGCACGAGCGCCACGGTCAGGGCGACCATGAACGCCACGACGACCGAGATCACGTAGAAGCCCATCTGCCCGTCGATGGGCCTGACGTATTCGAAGTACACGCCCGACCCCAGATAGAGCACCAGGAACACGATTATGGGCAGCAGCGCGAACCCGTTCGGTCCGATCGCCCCGCCTCCGGATTCCTGGAGGCGCGCCTCTTCGACGGCGGCCGTAGCGGCCGCGGATTCGGCCTGGCCCGTTTCTCTCTTCTCAAGCATCGGTCTCTTCTTCCCTCGTCTGAACATGAGTTTTCGCATTATGGCATACGAACGTGAACGAGGGGTTTCCAAGCCGTCGATTCATACGACGCATGCGGCGAACGCACGCTCTCCTCGGGCATCCGCTTGCCTCACATCCTCGACGTCGCGATTCACAAGCCGCACGCGGCGAACGCGCGGGCGGTGGCGATCCTCGAAAACGAGGACCGGGAAATACGCGCACGCTTCTTTACGCGTAGATCTCCCGCTCCACGACAAGGTCGTTCTTGATCTTTCCGACGAGCTTCTGCAGAGCATCCACGCAGTGCGGACGAATATCGGCGCCGATGAGCACGTACATGATGGAATCGCCCACCTTGAGCACGCCTTCGTTGAGCCACACGCGCACGTAGTAGACGCCTGGCCAGGTGAGTGCTTCGGCAACGGCGGCATCCACGCCTGCCGCATCGTAGCTGAAATCGACCTGCGACACCTCTCCCAGACCTTCGACGCCTTCGCGCACCTGACGCTTAGGCGTGACGCGCACGACGCCGTTGTGCGTCAGGTACATGCCGCACTGCGCGGCGCTTGGATCGGCCTTCGCTTCTGCGAGCCATTGATCGATGGACGGATGCTCCTTCGGCATGTTCGCGCTCCTTCTGTCATGCGAAAACGACTGCGATGCATTCGATGCGAACCAGATGTTCGGTCCAACGATACCACTCCCCCGACAAGACCGCATCATCGGTCTTCACACCGAGCAAAAGAATAATTCCTTCTATTTCATTCTTTTTGCAATATATATTTGACACTATGCAATGTATATCGCATACTGCACGGTAATGCACGATATATCTTACAGACGAAAGGCGGGCATATGGAAGGGCAGAAGAACCTTCGCATGAAAGCCGCCCGTGCGGCGCGCGACATGTCGCAAGGCGATCTTGCCGCGGCCGTAGGCGCCACGAGGCAGACCATAGGGCTCATCGAGGCGGGCGGCTACAACCCGACGTTGAATCTCTGCATAGCCATCTGCCGTGCGCTTGGGTGCACGTTGAACGACCTGTTCTGGATCGAGGGGAAATCTCATGACTAGCTTGATGAAAACCTGGAACGATTACATGAAGCCCGCCGACGAGCGCGAGGAAATCGAGGGAGATCGCGCGTTCAAGAAACCTTTCTGGTTCCTCATCGCAGGCATCATGGTCATCGCGTTCTATCTGATGTCGTACGTGCAGCTCATGAACATCCATCATCTCGACATCATGACCGAAGAGGTGAAAGCCGCCTTGAGCGCGGTCGTATCGGCGCTCTTCGCATGCATAGCCATCGCATGCATCGTCGTGGCGAATACCCAGCAGGCAAAGGGGATCTATTACGGATCGAAGTTCGGCCATAACGCCTCGTTTCCGCTCGGATTCACCCTCGCCTATTCCGCCGGATCCGCAATCGTCTTCTCCTGCGCCCTCTCTGCCGTGCGCACCATCGCCGAAGTGCAGCTCGTAGGATTCGAGCAGGCATATCTGCTGGCAAATTTCCTTATGGGAGCCGCATTCGGCATCTTCGTCTTCGGGTTTGCGGTTCTCGCCCTTTACCTCGCCTGGTCGCAAGCCCGCAAAGCCGCAGAAGCCTTGGCGAGAGAGCTGGACGACTGACAAGGGTTCAGAGATGACAGGCGTGCGGAATCGATAGCGCATGCAGCTGTCCTCATGCCCGCATCCCCGGCATGTCCTCCGAAGCCCGCGCGACCCCATCTCCGCATAGGCCGAGGCACGAAACCGCCTTCGGGCGTCCTACCCCAACATGACCATGCAGAGGAAGGCGCCAATCACCATGGTCATGAAGACGATGACGGCGATGCTCGCGGGAATGAGCCTGCGCTTCCAAACCGACACGACGGCGATCGTGTCGATGACGTCGAGCACGAAGCAGAACTGAAGGGCGATGTTCACAAGCATCATGATGACGCCCATCTGGCCCGACCGCCGAAGGCAGATGAAATACGCGAGTCCCCAAGGGACGAACGAAAGAAGGATCAGATAGTCCACGAGCATGAAGAACAGGGCGCCGAAGGGGCCGGTGAAAAATGCGAGCACAATGCTCGCAAACACTCCGAACATGAAGAATCCCAGATAAAACGGCACCGTCGCATACCGCACGATGACAAGGGACCTCATGAGGTATTCCTCATACGCAGGGGACGTATGCACGAACGCCCAGATGGCATTGATCAACGCGGATGCAAGATACAGGACGATGATAAGGTCGTACGGCCTGTCATCGTCATTGGCGCCCATCAGGAAAAAGAAGCAGAACAGCAACGCAACCTGGACGATGGGAAATGCGTACCACCAAACCGCATAGGGTTTCTTCGGGAGTGTTCGGACGTCTTCCGGTGAAAGAGTCGAAATCTGCTCTTGCATGAAGCCTCCTCGCGCGGCGATGAATCCTGAAACACCATACCACGCGCGCGGGAAGAAGAGATCCGATTCAGCGACGATCCCCCTCCCTTCCGCATGCGACATGAAACGAAGCGCATGGCACGTCGAATGCGTTCGCATTATCCCCTTTTTAGTTCAGAAACCCTGTATATCTGAACTAAAAACGAACGAAACGCACCGAATGCGGTTCAAGTTCAATGAATCATGGTATTCTTCCGTGCTAGTTCAATTTAACCACTGAACTACGGAAGGATACGCTCATGGAGGAAACCTTCGCATCCCGCCTGCGCGAGGCGATGACGGCCGCGCGATTCAAGCAGGTCGACCTTGTGCGCACGGCGCAGATACAGGGCCGCAAGCTCGGAAAAAGCCAGCTCAGCCAATATCTGAGCGGCAAGACCACCCCTCGTGCCGAAACGCTTTCATTCCTCGCGGAAGCGCTCGGCGTCACGCAAGACTGGCTTCTGCGCGGAACGACGGAGGCAACGGCAAAGGATTCTTCTTCAAGCATGCCGACGCCCACCTCGACGCACAGAGCCGAAACGCCCGGAATCTCGCATGCCGTCGGCCGCACGAAAACCGTACGATCAACCTCTCGCCTATCCCCCGATACGAAATCCGCTCCCTCGGCGACCGCCGAAGCCGAAGGCGCGCGGCGTCTCTTCAGGAAGTCCTCCAAGCTCGACAATGTGCTCTACGACGTGCGCGGACCCGTCGTCGACGAGGCGAACCGCATGGAGGAGGCCGGCACGCATGTTCTGAAGCTCAACATCGGCAATCCCGCCCCATTCGGCTTCCGCACGCCCGACGAGGTCGTCTACGACATGGCACGCCAACTTCCCGATTGCGAAGGATATTCCGACAGCCGCGGACTGTTCTCGGCCCGCAAGGCTATCATGCAGTATTCCCAGCTCAAGAAGCTTCCGAATGTCACCATGAACGACATCTACACCGGCAACGGCGTCAGCGAGCTCATCAACCTCTGCATGCAGGCCTTGCTCGATTCGGGCGACGAAATCCTCATTCCCTCGCCCGACTACCCCCTGTGGACCGCATGCGCCACGCTCGCGGGCGGAACCCCCGTACACTATATCTGCGATGAGCAGGCCGACTGGTATCCGGACATCGACGACATGCGCGCCAAGATCACATCCCGCACCAAGGCGATCGTCATCATCAACCCGAACAACCCGACCGGCGCGCTCTATCCTCGAGAAGTCCTGCAGGAAATCGTCGGCATCGCGCGCGAGCACCGGCTCATGATCTTCTCCGATGAAATCTACGACCGCCTGGTCATGGACGGCGAAGAACACGTGAGCATCGCTTCGCTCGCTCCCGACCTGTTCTGCATCACGTTCAGCGGGCTCTCGAAATCCCATATGATCGCCGGCTACCGCATCGGCTGGATGATCCTCTCGGGCAACAAACGCCTGGCCGAGGACTATATCCTGGGCCTCAACATGCTGTCCAACATGCGCCTCTGCTCGAACGTCCCCGCACAGTCCATCGTGCAGACGGCCCTCGGCGGACACCAAAGCGTCAACGATTACATCGTGCCCGGCGGACGCATCTACGAGCAGCGCGAATACGTCTACAACGCCCTTAAGGACATTCCCGGCATCAGCGTGGTGAAGCCAAAGGCCGCCTTCTATATCTTCCCCAAGCTCGATGTGAAGAAATTCGCGATCGAAAACGACGAGCGGTTCGCGCTCGACCTGCTGAAGGAGAAGAGGATCCTCATCGTGCACGGCGGAGGATTCAACTGGCACGAGCCCGATCACTTCCGCATCGTCTACCTGCCCCGCATCGAGGTCTTAAGCGAAGCCATGGAGCAGATCGGCGATTTCCTCTCGTATTACCGGCAATAGTGCAGGGATGGAAGGCAGGATACGCATGCGTACGAACGCAGTCCGCATACATCGCGCGACGTCGGATACGACGGCAAGGGGCGCAGCAGACGAAATAGACGCTGATACGCAAAGCTCGGACGACGAGGCAACGGAAGCCGAAATCGAAACGCAGAAGTCGGCGAAGCCTGCGCATGCGCTGCGTGACAAAATCATCGCGATACTCTGCCTCGTGGTTACGGCGGTCCTCTGCGTGAAGGCGGGGCTCATGATCGCGGCATCCGACAGCAATTGGACGGGAGGCATCATCCCCATAGCCGGCCTCGCCTTCATAGCCTGGCGCGTCTGGCCGCGGGCCGAGGAATAGACACAAGAATGCTTCTCATTATCCAGTCGTCCAAGAACCTCATCTGCTCTTCCGTATGAAACCAATGCTCACCATCAGGCATGAAGCTCGTCCTCTGTCACGCCCGCCCGCCCCATCATTGCAAGGATCAGCTTCTCCATATCCACGATTGGCGAGATGATCATCGCTTTTTCGATCGGCATCCCGGACAACGAGACCAAAGAGAAGTAAGCGCCTATGCTCTGAGCGATAAGAAGGACCTTGCTGTATCGGGAATGGAGCGAACTGAAATATGCAGGGAACTCGAGCTGCGCTTCCCATGGATACGCTGATGAGTAATCAAAGCCTATGACATCGTATGCATGTCTAAAGAACTGCCTATATCGATCAGCTTCCTTTGAAGAGCCGCCCCTCCCGTGCACATATACAATCGCACCGCTCATCGCGACCACCCCTTTCTGAAACAAAACGATCGTACATAAATGCATAAAATTGCCTGTCTATGCATAATGATGCAAACAGGCCATCTGTTAATCATCGGTTAATTTCATGAGAAAATATGAGGAAATATGAGCGATTTTCGCCGTTCCGTTGCAATCGCGACAAACTGAAAACAGCCTGCCACCTGGGATTATCCAGATGGCAGGCTGAGAACGCGTGGTGGAGGCGCGGAGAGGCAGCCACTACGGCCCCTATCGACGCGCACAGGACGAGCGTCGATGCAATGACTGAGATCATCTTCCCTCCCTTCGTTTGGCCTCGATAGGCGCTCAGGCAGCGGCACGCCGGCTTTGATGGGCTGCGGCAAGGAGGAGCGGCATGCCGCCGCTCGCGCGCCTATCGCATTGATGAATCGGTTGTCGATAAGCGCATGCGCGGCGGCGTAGAATCTCCCATGAAGGGAGGTGATTAGAATGAGGAACATTGAGTTGCGTGGAGGCGGCAAGCTCGTCGCCATGGACTTCGCCGTCGATTTGACGATCGAAGCCATAAAAGCTGATGAAAGGGCTGGATGCTTGGGAAGTCCCGAGGTCACGACCAAATATCTCGAAGCTGTTTACAACAAGGTAGTCGAGCTCATCAGCAAGGAAAGCTGAACCTAGGAGAGAACCCGTCAAGCCTGGCGATCATGCATATGCGCAAGACCTCGGCAAAGGCCTCGCATTCGCCGTCGCTGGCAAAACCGTTCTCCAGATCTCGGTTCACGTTCGTAAGGAAGCGCCTCGCCTCGTCCTCTATGGTGGGCGCTTCCTCCTTCTTTTTCTTCATGCGCGGCTCCTTTCCCGCCGCCGCGCATGCGCTTATCGGAGTTGCATCCCTTAGTGCGGAGGGATGCCGCCGCTAGGCCCGCGATGCGCCGCATGCTTCCTGCGCTCGCGGTATGTCAAGGTGCGGTAAAAAGGTTTGTTTAATTGACCTTTTTAGATAAAAAATTTGGTCAACATCGCAGCCGAGAAACTCGCAAACAGCAATGGCCTGGGAAACAGACATGACCTCTTAGTGGTTTTCGTGCTTTCGATAAGTTTGGCGAGAGACGCCCAGGTGATCAGCAACGGCGCGTTGCATCACACCTTTGCTCTTGCGTATTTCTTTGATTGATGCTAATTAATTACCCCCCTTCTTCTCTCGACAACCTATAGGTTAATTAAACCAACATTGCAAGTCAATATAATTTTCCTAGAATGTTAAGGAGACCAACTTGGGAGGTGCCGCATGTCGCTAGCTAACAACATACGAAAGCGCCGCAACGAGCTTGGCATGACGCAAGAAAAGCTTGCTGAGCTCGTTGGCGTCACCAGGTCTACGGTCACGCAATGGGAAACAGGATGGTCTCAGCCGCGCCTCGGTGCCCTTGAAAGGCTTGCCGATGCTTTCGGTTGCCTGCCTTCCGAATTGATTGAGGGAAAGTCTCCAGCTCCAACCCCGGATGGCTATATCGAGGTGCCTCTATACGGCTCCATCGCCGCAGGAACGCCTATAGAGATGCTCCCTACGGACGACATGCACCCCATACCCGTCATCGTCCGCGACAAATACCCGGACGCCTTCCTGCTCAAGGTACGCGGCGAATCCATGAACAGAGTGCTCCCTAACGGCTGCTACGCCCTCATAGACCCGGCGAAGACCGTCGAGCGCGACGGGAAGCCCTATGCCGTGTGCGTCAACGGCTACGACGCTACGATCAAGCGTGTGCGCAAGCTAGCCAACGGCTACGAGCTTGCGCCCGACAGCAACGACCCGACCTATCGCGCGCAGGTCTACGACTACGGCATCGAGGGCACAGACGAAATAACCGTTATAGGGCGCGTGGTTTGGTACTGCGTACCATTTGACTGGGATTTCTAGGAGGAGAATAAGACATGGCTGTATACCAAGATAAGGCAAAAGCTCGCATCAAGGGCGGCCTGCGCCGCATGACGAATATAGTCGAGCGAGGCATCCGCGATGAATACAAGGAGGCGGACACCCGCAAGATCGTGTCAGACGTACTTACAGAGTACCTTGGCTGGGATAAATTCGAGAACGTCACGGCGGAGCAGATGATAGGCTCGCGTTATGCCGATTACGTTGTCAAGACGTCTGAAGAGGATGTATTCGTCGTCGAGGTAAAACAGATAGGCCTCAAGCTCAAGGAGACGCACCTCAATCAGGCGCGTCAGTACGCCACCGACGAGGGAATCGATTGGATAATTCTTACGAACGGCGACGAATGGCAGGTCTACCGGACGACGATCGTCGGCAAGATACCGAAGACCCAGCATGTATTCACCGTCCGCCTCTCCGGCAAAGACATGAAGCCGGCAGAGAAAACCGAGCTGCTTTACCTGCTCTCCGAGGAGGCGAACCGCAAGAAGGAGATCGAGTGCTACTACGACCGTCGCGTCGCGCTATCGGCATCTAACCTTGGAGACCACATCCTGAAAGAAGATGTGCTGAACAAAATCCGACTCTCCCTTAAAGCCGAAACGGGTCAAAAACTCACCAATGCCGAGATAGCCGAAGCGCTTGTTACCAGGCTATTCGACCGCGAGAGAGTCACTGACGACCACCAGAAAGCCGTTAGGAAGGCGCAAAGGGCAGAGAGGCAGAAAACGCAGAAGCCCAAGGAATAAGCGGCAGACTACATAGCATTCATCGAATCCACAGCTCATCGTATTGAAATGTGCTCAGCAAGGAGGCGTCCCATGCCCATATCCAAAAGACGCCTCAAGGACGGCTCGATCGTCTACGACGTCAGGGAGGACGTCGGCTTCACCTTGAACGGAAGGCGCGACAGGAAGAGCGTCACGTGCAAGACCGCGAGGGAGGCAAAGCGCGAGCAGGCTCGCCTCGTTGCGATGAGGGACGCGACCCGCAACAGGTCCGGACGCATAACCCTCGCGGCATACGTGGATCAATGGTACCGGCCGCTCATGGCCGAACTCGCGGCATCGAGCCGCGACGTCTACGAGCGCGAGCTGAGACTTCGCATCATGCCGTATCTCGGCAGCTACGACATCCGCGACATCGACCGCGCCAAAGTCCAGAGGATGATCGGAGCGTGCCAGACGCAGAGCGTCGCCAAAAAGGCCGTCGGCGTGCTTAGGACGATACTCAACCAGGCGATAGGGGACAGCCTGATTGTCACGAACGTCGCGACGGCACGTTACGCCCTTCCGCCTGCCGGAACGCCTCGCGACAACGGGTTCGTCCTCGGGTCGTTCGACCTCATGCCGCCGATTCTCGAGGCCGCTCGAGGATGGAGGGATGGGACGGTCGAGAAGCTCTGCATCACAGGTCTCCTCATGGGGATGCGCCCAGAGGAGCGCTACGGACTCGATTGGACCGACTTCGACTGGGAAGGTGGAAGCGTGCGCATAGACCGTGCGTACACAGCCGTATCAAGAGCCGAAGGAACGAATGACCTGAAGGGGCCTAAGACGGCCCTCAGCGCGCGTGACATACCCTTGACCGGATACGCACTCGACAGATTGCACACGCATTTCATCGCAGAAGGGCGCAAGACCGGTCCTATGATGCTCGGATACTCGCGCAAGCGCCTGTCGCCGTCGACCGCGCGCAAGCGCTGGAACCGGTTCCTCGACGGCCACCCCTCCTTGCCGAAGGTGACGCTCGAGAACATGCGGCATTCCTTCGCTACGAGCTACCTTGCCGCAGGCGGCAATGTCGAGAACCTGAGCAGGCTGCTCGGCCATTCCGACATCAACACGACTTTCTCGAGGTATGTCCGCCCGAGCTCGCGCTCGATGCGCGAGGAGATGGAGAGGATGTCCTCTTTATTGGACATGAACCTCTGAAGATATTGGCCATTCATTGGCCAAAACTATAAGAAAATATGAGGAAATATGAGCGATTTTCGCCGTTCCGTTGTAATAGCAACAAACTGAAAACAGCCTGCCAACTGGGATTATCCAGATGGCAGGCTGCGAACGCGTGGTGGAGGCGCGGAGAGTCGAACTCCGGTCCATACCAGCTCATCCCCGAGGCTCTACAAGCTTAGTCTGCATTCGATCTCGAACGCATCACGCCTGCAGACGGGCTTGACGCATTCATGCCGGTTCCGTCTTAGCGCACGACCATACCGGTCACGTGACGTGCGAGCGTTCCCCGAAATGACGTCGCGCCGGGATGGGGAAAGGCCCGGGTTGACGAGCTGCTATAAATTAAGCAGCAAGGGCGTACTGCCCAGAGTAGTTCTTGTTGCCAATTAACTTGACGGTACCCCTGTTTATCGTGGCGAGGAGACCACGGCCTGCTCTTCGGTTCAAAACTGCCATGTCGAAACCGGTCGCCCCCAATATGAGGCTTCGGGTGCGGCGCACCTGCGCTTCCCGCCCGAAGGATTCGACGGCGTTCAGCCGTTCGATTATGTAGGTGCCTGGCATCCACCCTATCAAGGGGCACGCCGCTCGTCAACGCGAGGGCGAGCTATCTTACTTGAACCACTGGCGAACGTCAACAAGATCGCGGAATTCGTCCGATGCCTCCTTGAGGTCCTTCATCGTGGCAGCGGTCTCGCGTGCGAGGTCCATGCCGCCCTTCGCGAAGCTCTTCACGTCTCCCTGCGTCACGCCGAATGCAAGCTCCTCCGTATCGGGATCTTCTTCCTCGGCCGGGCAGTAGTCGTAATATGCGCAGGTGTCGCAGTCGCCGTCACAGCCGGCCGCATAGTATGCCGCCGCCTCCGCATACAGCGCGCGCTCCTGCTCGCAAAGCGCCTCTTCCTCAGGATCGACGACCGCATCCGCTGCCGAATCCTCGACATTGAATGCGCCTTCATCCTCGGCCTGCTGCGCAGTCGCAACCTCCGGCTCCTCGACCTGAGGCTTGCCCGCTTTCGACTTCTCGACCTCCGGCTTCTCGGTCTTCAGCTGTTCGGGCTCGGATTCTTCCTCATCCACGAAGTCGCCGTCGCAGACATCGTAGTATGCGCATTCCTCGCACTCGCCGTCGCAGCCGGCATCGTACATGATGCGCCATTCGGCACGCAGGCGTTTCTCACGTTCTTCCTCGAGCTGGGCCTTCAGCGCTTCAAGTTCCTCGTCCTTGCCGCCACCTTTCGCAGACGATGCGCGAGACGCGGCATTCGAGCTCTTCATGCCTGATAGAACCGAGCGTGCGGTGCTCTTGGCCTTCCTCTTGAACAACGACATGCATCCCCCTTACCGCGAGCGCACCTTCATCGCACGCTCGATTTCCCGCTTGGAATCGCGCTCTGCCATCGCGGCGCGCTTGTCATAGAGCTTCTTGCCGCGCGCAACGGCGATTTCGACCTTGACACGGCCATTCGCGTCGAAGTACACGCTGATCGGCACGATGGCCATACCTGCATCCCTCGTCTTCTGCTCGAGATAGCGGATCTGACGACGATGCAGCAGAAGCTTGCGCACGCGATCCGGCTCGCGATTCGCGATGTTGCCATGCGAATACGGCGGGATATGCAGGCCATGCAGCCATGCCTCGCCATGCCGGATAAGCGCGAACGTATCGGTGAGCTGGCAGTTGTTTTCTCGAAGCGAACAGACCTCGGTCCCGGAAAGGACGATGCCCGCCTCGAACGTCTCGATGATCTCATAGTCATGGAACGCCCTGCGATTCTTCGCAATCGGCTTCTTCTCACGAGACATGCGTGCATCCTCCTCTCGCATACCGGCCCCGCCTCGGAGCGCATTGCAGCGGTAATTTTCCTATTATAGCGACTACGCGCGCATCGACGCGAGCCTCATCAAGGTCTCCAGGAAGCACGCGAATGCCATGAAGCCCGCCTGTTCGATGCAAGCGCGAAGGTCGACGTGCGCGCATAGGGAAAGACGGCGACGACGCGAATGCGCACTGCATCTCCCAGCCGCACGACGTCGCCGCTCTCGGTCCCTACGAGCATGCGGCGCGCTGAATCGAGATGGAAGAATTCTCCTAGATCGCGCATTGGCACGAATCCCTCCGCACCCATTTCGATGCGCACGTAGAACCCCGATGTCGAAACGCCCGAAACCATGCCGTCGAACGGCTCGCCGATATGCTCTGAAAGGAGCTCGTACACCTTGAGCTCCTGCGATTCCCGTGCCGCCGTCTCCGCGACCTTCTCTTGCCGAGAGGCATGGTCGGCTATGGCCGGCAGCGCCGCCTCTTGCGCAGACGTCGTGCCGTCGCGTCCCCGCAGCACGGCCTTCAGCAGGCGGTGCGCCATAAGATCGGGATAGCGTCTGATAGGACTCGTGAAATGCAAATAGGCCGTGCTCGCAAGACCGAAATGAGGCTGGCATTCCGGCGCATACCGCGCCTGTTTCATAGCCCGAAGCACCAACATGGAGGCGAGCGAACCTTCGGGACGGCCGTGCGCCCGCGCAAGGACCGCCTGCACTGCCTTGGGAGATCCCATGGCGAACGCGGAAAGGGAAACCGCATCGTCGTAGCCGAATTCATCCAGGATGGGAACGATATCGATCAAGTCGCCCGAGTCGGGCGCCTCGTGCACACGGTAGATGCACGCAGCGCCGGCGTCGCGCATGATGCGAGCAACCGCTTCGTTCGCCGAGATCATCGCCTCTTCCACAAGAGAGGTCGCGTCGTTTCTCCGTCGAAGATCGACCGAAAGGGGACGTCCCTGATCGTCGAGACGCACCTTCGTCTCTTCGCGGTCGAAATCGATGCCTCCCGCACGCGCGCGACGCACCCTAAGCGCCCGCGCGATCCGATGAAGGGATTCGAGACGTGCTGCGATGGCGCGTATGCCGTGCATATCGTCGCCTGCAACGGATGACCCCAAAGCCGACCGAAGAGCGCCGTCGAGCGTGCAAGAGTCCGAAAGCTCGTCGGCCGAGCATGCATACCGCGGCGTTTCCCGCCCTTCGAGATCCGACGATCCGAGGGCGCGCATCGATTCCAGACAGGCTTGGACATCCTCATAGACGAATCGCGCCTTCGACTCGATGACGGCAGGATAGGCGTCCACCCGCACAAGCTCGAGCGTATGCGAGTAATACAGGTCGACCGTCACGGCACGACGGGCGACATTCGGTTTCAACGAGCATATGTCGTTCGACAGCTTCTCAGGAAGCATGGGGAGCACGCGATCGACGAGATACACGCTCGTCGCCCGTGCCCGCGCCTCGAGATCGAGCGGCGTCGCCCAGGAAACATAGCGGGAAACGTCGGCGATGTGCACGCCGACGCGCAGCAGCCCGTCGACTTCGTCGAACGACAACGCGTCATCGAAATCGCGGGCGTCCGAAGGATCGATGGTGAACGTGATGCGATGCCGCAGGTCGCGATACCCCTCGTCTCGAAGCGCGCGATCGATGCCCGCCTCTGCGGATGCCGCCTGCGCGAGCGCATCATCGGAAAAGCACGTCGCAAGCGTATGGCGCGCGACGATGAGATCGACATCGATGCCCGCATCGCCCTCGTGTCCCACGACCTCTTCGATGCTGCCGAATGCAGGCTGTCCCGCTTCCGGATAGGCGGTGATGCGCACGCGTACGATATCGCCCTCGCGCGCCGTCGACGCATCCCTGCGCAGCGTGAAGATATCATGCCTGATGCGCGGATCTTCAGGAACGACGACTCCATACGGCTCGGCGATTTCGTAGCGTCCCACGATCGACGCATGCGCACGCGTCACCACGCGCGCGACGCGTCCTTGCGGTCGATCCGTACGCCGCGCCCGACGATTCCCATCTCCACCGGATGCTCGGGAAACAGCGACGACATCGCCGTCGAAGGCTGATTTCATGGCTGATTCGGGAATGAAGAACTCGCCTTCCGCGGTCTTCACGAAACCATACCCGGACGGCATGACCTCGAGCACGCCTTCCGGCAGGACTCGAGCCGTCCTTCTCGTTCGAAGGCGGCGGGTACGAGGATGGGGCATGGCGAGACTAGTTCTTGATGAGGGATTGCGCGGTTTCGACGGCGACTTCCTTCTGACGGTCCGTCGAGGAGTCGCTATCCATCGCGACGGACGCGTCGGGCGAGACGCCGACGCCGTCGATGGCATACCCGCTGGGAGACACGTAGCGCGCCGCCGTGTAGCGCAGGGCACCGCCGAACGAGAGGGGACGCGTGACCTGCACCGACCCCTTCCCCATCGTCGTCGTCCCCACGATAGCCGCGCGATCGAGATCACGAAGGGCGGCGGCGAGGGCTTCGGCCGAACCGGCGGTATTGCCGTTCACCAGCACTACGAGCGGAGCTTCCGTGGCAAGGTCGCCCGACACCTCGCGCGTCGTGGAGGTAGTCAGCGTATCGATCTCGACGACCGTGCCGCTCTTGATGAACAGCGAGGCGACATCGACCGACTTCGAAAGATATCCGCCCGGATTGTCGCGCAGGTCGAGCACGAAAGAGCGCGCGCCTTCGTCGGTCAGCTCGGAGATGGCCTCGCGCACGAGGGCATCGGAATTAGAGGTGAACTGCTTGAGCGAGATGTAGCCGACCTTGTTCGTAAGCTGCGTCGTGACGTTGGGTTCCTCGTAGTTTCCCGTCGTCAACGTGGTCGTGAACTCTTCGCCGCCCGTCGAATCGAGGCTCTCGGCATGTCGCCAGCGTATGACGACGGTCGAGCCGGACTCGCGCTGCACCGCGTTGATGGCTTCGGTCGCGGACCAGTCCTGGGAGGAATCCCCGTCGATCGCCACCACGAAATCGCCGGGCTTCACCCCCGCTTCGGCGGCAGACGAGCCTTCGAACACGTCGAGTGCGTACGCCTTGCCGTTGTATTCGGAGAAGAACACGCCGACTCCAGGATAATCGGACGAAGACGAATCGACGTAAGCCGAGTAGCGATCGGCATCGTAATAGCGCGCATAGGAATCGCCCGTCGACTCCAAGAACGCTCCCAGCACGGCGTTCGTCGCGCTCGATTCGTCGTACGAATCGACGCTGTCGGAAGAGATGATGCTCATGACTTCCGACAGATGGTTCGCCACATCGGAAACCTGCATGGACGCGTTGGATGCGACCGGGGCCGGCACGGAAACGGAATTCACGCCCAGCCTCTCCATCAGGGGATCGTACCCGCGCACGAGGAACCCGAGCGCGAAAAGCGCGAACGCCAGGACGAGGATGAAAAGCGCCTTCAAGATCCTGACGTCGCGCCGCTCCTGATCGGAGACATGCTTGCTATGTTTCAGAGAGCCCATGCGTCCCGTCCGAAACGCCCGCTACACCTTGAGGTAGCGACGCATCGCGAACATGGAGCCCACGGCCGCGATGATCAAACCGGCGACGACCAGCGTGAGATAGATGCGCGCATAGGTCACCGAAGACAGGGCGATGGGCAGCCACATGAGGGCCGTGGAGACCTGGGGAAGCGCGACGCGGCGCAGAATCTCCAGGAAGACGATGGCCAGACCGGCGCCGATAAGCGCATGAAGAGCGCCCTCCATCAGGAAGGGCCCGCGAATGAAGCCGTTGGAAGCGCCCACGAGCCGCATGATGGAGATCTCCCGACTGCGAGCGAGAATGGCCAGACGGATCGTGTTGTTGATGAAGACGAGCGCGATGAAGACGAGCAGCGCGATGAGCGCGACGCCGATGTAGCGCACGTAATTCGTAACGCTGAACAGACGTTCGATGGTCTCCTGACCGCCGTATTTCAGGCTGTCGGACGGATCGTCGGGACTGTCGCAGATCTCCTTGAAGGACGCGTTCGATGCGATGGCGCCGACCACGCTTTCAACCTGCTGCGCGTCTGACAGCTCGATATCGATGGAGGCCGGCAGCGGATTCATGCCGTCGAGCTGCTCGACGATCTCGGGATTCGAGCTCATGGAATTGCTGAAGTTCTCCATGGCTTCGTCCTTGGTCGTGAAGCCGACGCTCTGGACGCCCGAGATGCCTTCGATGGTCTTCATGACGGCGTTGATGTCGTTCTGATTCGCATCGTCGGAAACGTACGCCGTGACGGAAACCTTGTCCTCGACCGAGTTGACGATGTTGTCGACGATTCCGCCGCCAACCAGGAATACACCGATGATCAGCAGAGACAGGAAAATCGTAATGATCGACCCCAGCGTCGTGCTGAGGTTGCGGGAGAATCCGGTCAGGGATTCCTTGAAGAAATAGAACAGACTAGACATCGAAGCCGTACACCCCCCTGCTCTGGTCGCGCGTGAGCTGGCCGCCGTCAAGGGCGATGACGCGCCTGCGCATGTTGTCCACCATCTCGCGGTCATGCGTGGCTACGAGCACCGTGGTGCCGGTCTTGTTGATGCGCACGAGAAGATCCATGATGCCGCGCGAGGTCTGCGGATCGAGATTGCCCGTAGGCTCGTCGCACACCAGAAGCGGCGGACGGTTGACGATGGCGCGCGCGATGGAGACACGCTGCTGCTCGCCGCCTGAGAGCTGGTCGGGATACTTGTTGAGCTTGTCTTGAAGGCCGACGAGCCTCAAGACCTCGGGAACCTGCGTTTTGATGACGTGACGGCTCTTGCCGATCGCCTCGAGCGCGAACGCGACGTTCTCGAAGACGGTCTTGTTCGGCAGAAGCTTGAAGTCCTGGAAGACGCAGCCGATATTGCGGCGCAGCTTGGGCACCTGGCCGCTGCGCATGCGGGTCAGATCGATCTTATCGATGTAGATCTTCCCGTCGGTGGGTTGAAGCTCGCGCGTGATCAGACGGATGAACGTCGATTTGCCCGAACCCGAATGCCCGACCAGGAAGATGAACTCGCCTGGATAGATCTTCACCGAGATGTCGTGCAGGCTCGGCTTGTTCGGCTGGGCCTGATACACCATGGTGACGTGGTCGAAGGTGACGACCGGCGCGCCGAGAGGCTGCTGGACGTCTTCGACGTTCAGGGTCGGAAGGGACGTGGAGAGGTCGGGCGTCGCATGGGCGCCGCGAACCTGGGAGCGACGGGCCGTTGCGCCGACGGGAGGCATGACGCCCGTTCCCTGGTCGACCGCATCGTGCCCATCGGGCGCGGAAGCGTCGCGAGCGGCATGGGAACGAGGAATGGCCCCCGTTGCCCGCCGAACGCGCGGCCGCGCGTCGTTTGGATTAGCCACAGAATGCTCCGTTCAATCAGTGTGTACTGGACTACCGGCCCATATTGTATCAACTCAAGCAAACCGCACGTCAAGCGGCCACAGAATCCGCATCCGACGAAAACGCGAAACTGCCGCGCGCAAGACGGGCGCATCACGCCCGCGAACCGGCGATATGCTCCTTCGCTTCCTTGCGCGCGATGACCTTGAGCGCGGCCTCGACGATGGAGGGGGCGTCAAGATGGAAGTATGCGAGCAGCTCTTCGAATTCGCCCGAAGTGCCGAAGCAGTCGCGCATGCCGACGCGCTCGAGAGGCGCGGGATGCGCCTCGGCGAGGAGCTCGCTTACCGCCCCGCCGAGGCCCCCGATGACGGAATGCTCTTCGGCGGTCACGATGCAGCCGGTCTTCGCCACGGAGGCGAGAATGGTTCCGGCATCGAGGGGCTTGATGCAGAAGGCGTCCACGACCTCCGCGGACACGCCCTGGCCCGCAAGGGCGTCAGCGGCCTTCATGGCCTCGTCTATCTCCACGCCTGCGGCGACGATCGTGACGTCTGTGCCTTCGCGCAGCACATAGGCACGACCCATTTCAAGCTGAACGCCGTCGTCGTACACGCATGGAACGGATGCGCGACCCATGCGCACGTACACCGGACCCGGCGTACGTGCGGCGAGGCGGATGGCCGCTTTGGCGGCCGTGTAGTCGGCGGGGACGAGAACGCGCATATTGGGCAGAACGCGCATGAGCGCGATGTCCTCGATCATCTGATGGCTGCCTCCGTCGGGCCCGACGGAGATGCCCGCATGCGTCGGCGCGACCTTCACATCGAGCTTCGAATAGCATACGGTATTGCGGATCTGGTCATACACGCGGCCGGTGCCGAAGACGGCGAACGATCCGGTGAAGGCGACGTTGCCCGTCAACGAGAGACCCGAGGCGATGCCGATCATGTCCTGCTCGGCAATGCCTGCGTTGAAATGACGGTCCGGATACGCGGCCTTGAACTTCCCCGTGGTCGTGGACCCGGAAAGGTCGGCGTCGACCGCGACGACGGGCACCCCTTCCCCGGCGAGCTCTATGAGCGTCTCGCCGTACGCCGCACGGGTCGCGCGCTTTTCTGCCATGTCTATTCCTCCTCGAGGGAAAGCTCGGCGACGGCGAGCTGCGCCTGCTCGGCGTTCGGCGCCTTGCCGTGCCAGCCGGCCTGGTTTTCCATGAACGAAACGCCCTTGCCCTTCGTGGTTTCCGCCACGATGACCTTCGGCTTCCCCGAATGCGTCTCCTTGGCGCAGGCAAGCGTGTCGACGATGGCCTCCATGTCGTTGCCGTCGCAGGCGAAGACCTGCCAGCCGAACGAACGGAACTTATCCCCCAGGTCATCAAGGTCGCAGACATCGGCCACGCGCCCGTCGATCTGCAGACGGTTGCGATCCACGATCGCGACCAGATTGTCGAGCCTGCGATGGGCGGCGAACATGGCCGCTTCCCAAACCTGACCCTCCTGGCATTCGCCGTCGCCGAGAAGCACGAAGACGCTCGAGGCGGAACCGGAGAGGAACAGGCCGCACGCAAGGCCGCACGCGATGGAAAGCCCCTGGCCGAGAGAGCCCGTCGAAACCTCCACGCCGGGAAGCTTGAGGCAATCGGGGTGCCCCTGGAGCCTGCTGCCGAGCTTTCGGAGGGTGGCCAGCTCCTCGGTGGGGAAATACCCCGACTCGGCAAGCGTCGCGTACAGCACGGGAGCCGCATGGCCCTTCGACAGAACGAAGCGATCGCGTCGTTCCAGCGTGGGATTCTCAGGATCGTGCTCGAGAATGCCGCCGAAGTACAAGGCCGTCAGGATGTCGGCGCTCGAAAGCGATCCGCCCGGATGCCCGCTTCCGGCCTTGGAGAGCATCTCGATGACGTCGATGCGGACGTCGACGGCCTTATCCTTCAATTCTCGCAGGTCCACTCGTTCTTTCCTTTCAATGGAGCCCATCGCCGTCTCCTATTGGGAGACGCGCCACCGATGATAGCCGATGACGAATTCATCGATCTGGCCATCGAGGACCGCGTCGACGTTGCCCGTCTCGACGCCGCTCCTCACGTCCTTCACCAACTGATAAGGATACAGCACATAGTTGCGTATCTGGCTGCCGAAGCTGTTGTCGCGTTTCTCGCCGCGCAGGGCGTCCATCTCATCCTCGCGCTTCTGCCGCTCGAGCTCGTAGAGCTTCGCACGCAGGACCTTGAACGCCGATTCCTTGTTCTGCAGCTGGCTCTTCTCGTTCTGGCAGGTCACGACGATTCCGGTCGGCAGGTGCGTGAGGCGGACCGCCGAATCGGTCGTATTGACGCACTGGCCGCCGGGGCCGCTCGAACGGTACACGTCGACGCGTACGTCCGAAGGGTTGATCTCGACTTCGATGTCGTTTTCGACGACGGGGAGCACCTCGACGCCGGCGAAGGTCGTCTGACGGCGTTTCTTGTCGTCGGTCGGGGAAATGCGCACGAGCCGATGCACACCGTGCTCGCTGCGCAGCATGCCGAAGGCGTTCTTTCCTTCGATCTGCACGACCGCGCGATCGAGGCCGATGACTTCGCCGGGCACCACGTCGAGGAGCTTGACCTTCCAACCCTTCTTCTCGGCGTAGCGCACGTACATGCGATAGAGCATGTCGGTCCAGTCCTGGGCTTCAAGCCCGCCGGAACCCGGATTGACGGACACGATGGCATCGCATGCGTCGGAAGGATCGGTGAACCAGGATTCGACCTCCATGCGATCGAGCGCGCTGGACAGGCCTGCGCGCAGCTCGTCGAATTCGACGGCGAACGCGTCGTCCTCCTCGATGAGCTCGAGAGCGGCCCGCGCGTCCTCGAGCGTCGCGCAGGCCGCGCGATATTCATCGAGGGTCGAGCGGATGTCGCTCGCGCGCTTGGAAGTCGCCTGGGCCGCCTGCGCATCGTCCCAGAATCCCGGCTGCGCGATGACGGCGTCGAGATCGTGCAGGCGCCGCTCGTTCTCTTCGATATGCAGATAGCCGCGTGCGGCCGCGAGGCGCTCGGCGAGTTCATCGAGCGTGGGGATGGTTTCGTCCGACATCTACGCGCCTACCGATTCGCGCCGTGGCATTTCTTGAACTTCTTGCCGCTCCCGCACGGGCAGGGATCGTTGCGCCCGACGTTCGCATAGGGATCCTCGTCGGCCTTGCGATACGTCTTGGCCTTCTGGGGCGCCGGTGCGGGAGGACGCCCCGAAGCGGCCTGGCGGACCGCATCGCGCGAGATCGACGATTCGCTCAAGGTCTGTTCGGGAGATGTGTAGCTGACGTTGCGTCCTTCGAGGACGTCTGTCTCGGGCGCCTCGACGGCCTGCGCCTCTTCGGGCGCCGCGATCTGCAGGCGCAGGATCGTGCGCATGAAATCCTCGTACATGCCGGCGGTCAAGGCGGCGAACGCGGAGTGGGCCTCGTCTTTGTATTCGGTCAGCGGATCGCGCTGGCCGAGCGCACGCAGCCCGATGCCGGTACGTAGGTAGTCCATCTCCTGCAGGTGCGCCATCCAGCGGACGTCGATGATATTGAGCATGACCTGGCTGCCGAGCTTCTTGAGCGCGTCTTCTCCGAGCGCGGCCTCCTTGCTGCGGTACACGCCCAGCAGATAGTCCAGAATCGCATCGCCCAAAGCGTCGGCGCTTTCGTCGTGATCGATCGAGGATGCATCGAAGTCTTCAAGCCCCGTCATGTTCCTGACCCAGGCGTTGATGGCCCTGAGATCCCAGTCGTCGCTCGCCGAGCGCTCGGGGCAGCACGATTCGATGAGGTCGGTGATGGCGTCGACGAAGATCGTCTCGATGCGCGAGGAAAGATCCTTGCCGTCGAGAATCGCGTTGCGCTCCTCGTAGATGGCGGTGCGTTGCAGGTTCATGACGTCGTCGTATTCGAGAACGGTCTTGCGCGCGCTGAAATGAAGCGCTTCGACCTGGTGCTGGGCGCTTTCGATCGCTTTCGAGACGATGCCGGCCTGTATGGGCATGTCCTCGGGGATTTCCGTGCGCGACATCACGGCCGCGACCTTGTCCATGCGGTCGCCGCCGAACCGGCGCATCAGATCGTCTTCGAGCGACAGGTAGAACTGAGTCAAACCGGGATCGCCCTGGCGGCCGGCACGGCCGCGCAGCTGATTGTCGATGCGGCGGGACTCGTGGCGCTCGGTGCCGATGACGGCGAGGCCTCCTGCACGAAGGACCTGTTCGTGCTCTTCCTTGGTGATGCCCTTCGCGACCTCGAGGGCCTCGGCGCGCTGGACGTCGGTCGCCTCTTCCAGGGAGATGCCGCGCCGGGCGAGGACGTCTTCCATAAGGACCTCGGGATTGCCGCCCAGAAGGATGTCGGTGCCGCGGCCCGCCATGTTCGTGGCGATGGTGACCGCGCCCGCGCGGCCCGCCTGCGCGACGATATGGGCTTCCCGCTCGTGATTCTTGGCGTTCAAGGTCTCGTGCGCGACGCCGCGCTTGTCGAGGATGCGCGAGAGGCGCTCCGAGCTTTCGATGGACACGGTGCCCACGAGGCACGGCTGCCCTGCGCGATGGCGCTCTTCGACCTCATCGGCAACGGCGTTGAACTTCGCGTCTATCGTGCGGTAGACGAGGTCGTCCTCGTCTTTGCGCGCGACGGGCTTGTTCGAAGGGATGGCCACGACGGGCAGCTTGTAGATCTCGCGGAACTCCGCGTCCTCGGTCATGGCGGTGCCGGTCATGCCCGAAAGCTTCTCGTAGAGGCGAAAGTAGTTCTGCAGCGTGATCGTGGCGAGCGTCTGGTTCTCCTCGCGGATGCGCACGCCTTCCTTCGCCTCGATGGCCTGATGCAGGCCTTCCGAATAGCGGCGTCCTTCCATGATGCGGCCGGTGAACTCGTCGACGATCTTGACCTGCCCGTCGGAAACCACGTACTCCTTGTCCCGATGGAAGAGGAACTGCGCCTTCAACGCTTGCTGCAGATGATTCGCGAGCTGTGCGGACGGATCGGAATAGATATCGTCGATGCCGAGGCGGGATTCGATTTTCGCAAGGCCGACCTCGGTCGCTATGATGGTGCGCTTGCCCTCGTCGATCTCGAAGTCGATGTCGGGAACGAGACCTCGCATCGCACGCGCGAAGCTGCGATACGTCTCCGCCGCCTTCGTGCCGGCGCCGGAGATGATGAGCGGGGTCCGCGCCTCGTCGATGAGGATGGAGTCGACCTCGTCGACGATGGCGAAGCTATGCCCTCGCTGCACGCGGCGCTCGGCGCGCGTGACCATGTTGTCGCGCAGGTAGTCGAAGCCGAATTCGGCGTTCGTGCCGTAGGTGACGTCTGCCCGATAGGCGGGGATGCGCGCGGCGGGACGCATGCCGTTCTGCACGAGGCCGACGCTCATGCCCAGCTCGCGGTACACCCGGCCCATCCATTCGCTGTCGCGGCGCGCGAGATAGTCGTTGACCGTGACGATGTGCACGCCCTTGCCCGAGATGGCGTTGAGATAGCCGGCGAGCGTTGACACGAGCGTCTTGCCTTCGCCGGTCTTCATTTCGGCGATCTGACCCTCGTGCAGGGCCATGCCACCGATGAGCTGCACGTCGAAGTGCCGAAGGCCGAGCGAGCGAACGCTTCCCTCGCGCACCGTCGCGAATGCCTCGGGAAGCAGGTCGTCCAGGCTTTCGCCCGCATCGAAGCGTTCGCGATAGCCGGCCGTGAGGGCGGAAAGCTCCTCGTCTGAAAGCTCCTGCATGCGCGGCTCGAGCTCGCCGATACGCGCGGCCATGGCCTGGTACTTCTTGAGCTGACGGCCTTCGCCGAGCGTAAGGAGCTTGGTAAGCAGTCCCATCTGAACCTCTTCACTGTCATAGGAAGCCGGCCGCATGGCGCACGTCGTCTGCGGCTGCACGAAAATCGCGTTAACTTTACCACAGGGCGCGCATCACGCCTTGGCACCCGGAAAGCGGCGAGGGAAAGAATCATCATCATCGCACACGAGTACGCGCTGATACAGGCCGCGCGACGCATCGGATGGCGAAAGCCCCATATCATCGCGAAGGTAGGTGCAGAGATGATGGTAGGTCTCCGTCGCAGCGTCGAACCGGCCGTTGGCGATCTGCGCACGCATCAACGTCTGATGGAGATCCTCCCGACGATCATCGCGATCGAAGGCCGTCTGGGCGAGCCATAAGGCGGCCTTCGGTTCGTCGGCGTCGACGAGCCGGTCCGCGCCCGTCGCGAGCGCATCGGTGATGCGGCAGCGACAGCGTTCCCGGCACATCGAGATATAGGCGCTCTCCGTCTCCGACGGCATGATGTCCCCGGCATACGCATCGCAGATACGACGATACGCCCCGATCCAGGATTCGAGATCGACCTGCTCGTACTTGAACACGTTGCAGAGCTCGTCGAGCTCTTCGACGTCGCAGCGCGCGTATCGCATATCGAGCATGCAGCCCATATGCTGCTTCGCCACGTACGGGCACTCCCCCGATTCGAGCGCCAGCGCCCGCCTGAGCACCGACCAGAGCGAGTAGAAGTTGTTCAGCGCACGCCGTTCGTCGCACCCGGGCCACAGGGCGTCGAGCAGCTTCGCGCGGGGAACTTCCCGGCCTCTATTCAGGGCAAGAATGGCCAGCAGGGTGCGCGCCTTGCGCTTCGCGAACCTCTCGGGTCCGATCGCTTCGTCTCCGCGCGTGATCGACATGCCGCCGAAGAGGCGGATGTACAGAGGTTCCACACGTTCGATGACATGCGCGTTCGCAGCGCGGACCTCTCCAACCAGAACGCGTTCCCTGTGCTTGCGACGCTCCGCGCGACGCTCTTCGAGACGGCGCTTCTGAACGGCAAGCGAAAGGAGCATGATCTCGCAGCGCCCCTTGCGTTCGATATCGTCATCCAGAAAGGAGATGCCGCGCATATCCGCATGCTTCGCCAAGGTCCCGTACAGCAGCGCCTCGGCCGAATCGGGCACCGCCAAGCGGCGGCGTCGGCCGCGCAGGGCGGATACGCCGCGTTCGAAAGCATCGTCGGCGCATGCGGCGCATTCCACGCATGTCGGATCGTCGACGCAGATCGCCGCCGCATCGGCAACGAGCCGCGTGAGCACGAGCATCCCGATCCTGCTTTCGCATATGCGATCTCCGCAATCCTCGATCTGCGCGATCGCGCCTTCGATATCGTCTTCGCCTAGAGACGCCGCGCGCATGACGGCGGGCATCGCGCGGGAAACCGACAGCATGCCTTCGTCGTTCGCCATGAGGTCGAACGAGTGCTCGTCCATGTGCTTCTCGATGAAGGAGCGTGCGTCCATGCGCTGACGTTCGCTGCCGAACCGCATCGTCGCGAGCGCGGCGAGGCAACGCCTCCATACGTCGCACGCTGCGTCTCCCCTGATGCGCGCAGCCATCCTCAACGCGCCCTTGGAATCGTCCAACATGATAGAAGCAAGCATGGCGCCGGTGGCCACGTCCGAAGGAAGCGGCGCCTTCGTCGACGAGAACCCTTCGACCAGTTCGAGCACAGGGCCGGGCTGCCCGGCATGCAACAGGACCTCGAGATTCGACTCAAGCCAGGAAAGACGTCGGGAGCGGGTGGCGAACTCGCCCACAAGAGCGCAGGCGCGCGAGAATTCCCCTTTGGTGAACAGCAGCTTCGCAAGCTTCATGACGAGAGAGTCGGCGCTCGAGAAAGCCGAGATCGAGACGATGGAATCAAGCGAAGCGAAGAAGATCCTTTTGATCTGCGGTATTGAAAGCGGCGTCGTGCAAAAGGCCTCATTGACCGAATCGATGCCTACGAAAGGATAGTACGTTTCGATGAATCGACGTGTATCCTTCTTCAGCGCCCGCGCGAAATGGAAAAGCTCTTCGGACGACCCTTCGCGCGCGACCAGCATGACGAAGAGCGCGAGCTGGATATCGTGAGGCAGCCCCGATGTCAGCCCGTCGAGAAAGCGCCCTTCGTCCTCGGGCTCGCCCCATGCGAGAGCGCACACGCGGACGGGCTCGAACGAACCGGCCGCGCCAGGTTTAAGATCGACGGCGCGCTCGGCGGCGACCGAGGCCAGCTCCCCGTCATCGAGCAGGAAATCCGTGGAATCCACGACGACGCATCCTGCATGGCGGTCGAGCACCGATTCGAACGACGGCTCGGTCACGACGACGACCTCCCAGCCCGCCTCGATAAGGCCGTCGACGACTTCGGAGAACGACTCGGCGCGAACGTCGTCGAGATACGGCACATCGTCGAACACGACGAGCGATCCCTCTTCCCCGTATTCGAGCAACGCCGGCAGCACCGTCTGCGCATCGAGGTCGCGGATGAAAAGCGTATCGCGGGCATCGATCCAATGGGTCGAACGGAATCCGAAGATCTCGTCGGCGTATTCGACGGCGAGCGTCGTCTTCCCGAAGCCCGTCGGCGCGATGAGCACGCGGGGGACGTCACGCTCGGAAATCATCGAGCGCATAAGCCTCGGCCGCGGATGACGGCGACGCGCGCCTGTGCCCTTGGGTCTTCGTCCGTTGCATGCCGAAGCTTTCAGATAGTTCCTCATGGTCCTCCCCTAAGAACGTACGGGCAACGCATGGTTTCATACATCTCTCATCAGCTTTAACGTTCTATTTCATAGACATCGATTCATGCGTTTCCGAATATCTATCACCTTCTAGGTAACATTTTATTTCCGAAGCATGGGAATGCCGGCATGAAAAGACATCCGCCCCGATCTCATGCGCGAGCGTCGAAATCTTTCGCTGAAATCGCTCGGATTTCCACAACGCTTCCACTAGAATCGGTCCATGGACACCAACGCGCGCATATCCCTTTCCACCGATGTCGAAACCCTCCTCGATCTTCTGGAAGGAACCGGAGCATCGGCATGGGTCGTCGGCGGCTACGTGCGCGATGCGCTTGCAGGCGACGACGCCCACGATGTCGACGTGGCGACATCGGCGCGCTGGCAGGACGTCGCACGCGTATGCGTCGATGCCGGCATGCGCGTCTACGAAACGGGAACCGCGCACGGAACGGTGTCGGTCAATACGGGCAGGCGCATCGTCGAGGTCACGACATATCGCATCGACGGTCCTTACGAAGACGCGCGCCATCCCGCGAGCGTGTCCTTCGTCGATTCGATCGAACTCGACCTCGCTCGACGGGATTTCACGTTCAATGCGCTCGCGTATCATCCCGAACGCGGCCTTCTCGATCCGTACGACGGATGCTCCGACCTGAAAGGCGGCATCATCAGAACCGTGGGCGATCCGATGAAGCGCTTTCGGGAAGATCCCCTCCGCATCCTGCGCGCCGTTCGATTCGCCTCGCGTTTCGGATTCGCCGTGGACGACCGCACGGAATCGGCCATGCGTCGGCTCGCGCCGCTCATCGGAGGCGTTGCGGCCGAACGTATCGAAAACGAGTTCTCCCGCATGCTCCTCGGAGACCATGCCTGCAACGCCATCATCGAATGGATCGACGTGATCGGCGTATTCATCCCTGAAGCGCTGCCCATGAAGGGCTTCGACCAGCGCACGCCCTATCACATCTACGACGTGCTCGAGCACAGCGCGCATGCCGTCGGCGCCGCTCCGGCCCGACGCATCACCCGCTACGCCGCGTTTTTCCATGACATCGGGAAACCGAGCGTCTTCACCGTCGACGACGAGGGCATCGGTCACGCGAAAGGGCATCCGCAGGCCGGGGAAGCCATCGCGAGAAAGGCGCTCCAGCGTCTTCGGCTCAAGGCGACGGACATCGACGCCATCTGCACGCTTGTTGCGCTGCATCAGGACATCGTCCCCGCGACGCCGCGAGGCGTGCGGCGCATGCTCAACCGCATGGGCGGCGACGTGACCCTCTTTCGCGAGCTGCTCGACGTCAAAAGAGCGGATGCGGCCGCCCACGCACCCGATCACCGGGACCGGGGCGCGCAGGCCGATGAGGTCGAATCCGTCCTCGAAGATGTGCTGAAGGATCGGAGCGCATTTCGGATCGCCGACTTGCAGATAGACGGGAACGACGTTATGGCCTGCGGAATTCCTTGCGGTCCCGGTGTCGGGGCCGCGCTTCGGGCAGCCCTCGACGAAGTCATGGACGACCGTATTCCCAACGAGCGGGACGCCCTCCTCTCGTTCCTGGATTCACGTGCAAGCGCCTGGCGACGATAAGCGCCCTATGCGGCTGATTTTTTAGAATTCATGCTTGACGAAGCATGATGCCGCCAGTAATATACGTACTCGCGCTTAGACATGCGACTCACACATTGGGGTGTCGTCTAATGGCAGGACAGCGGTTTCTGGTGCCGTATGTGAGGGTTCGACTCCTTCCACCCCAGCCATTTACTAAGCGCCACAACATACATGGCCTGGTCGTCTAGCGGTTTAGGACGCCGCCCTCTCAAGGCGGAGATCGGGAGTTCGAATCTCCTCCAGGCTACCAACGATGCACCACCGCTTCGGCGGTGGTTTTTTATTCCCAACGCACATTTCCGACATGCATGCGAACGACCCGGATGCCCGGTGCATGCGCCGACGCAGCGGCTTTTCATGCACGCCCGCGCCCCATGGGGCTCTAGCCCGCACCATTGTCCGCAGGCCTGCCTTGAACATCCCCCGTTCCCTCATCGTTCGCATCGACATGCATTGCTTTTCTTGCAGAATTCATCCCATTCACGCTTTGAACTCTTATTCCGTGCATATTTCAGAGAAAGTTATCCACAGCACATCATGCAGAAACCTTGCTGGAACCTTGCGGGCATCTGCCGAGAAACTCACCGGGCGGCGATCCCCCGCCCTGCGGCTTCCTGCGCCCATCTACCATGGCGCACCCCTGATTCGTGCCGCACGCGAAAAGGCCGCGATGATCCGAACGGCACCCAGAGCACGGATTCCCTGCGGCACTCCGTGCTCTCCGGGATGCGATTCGTCCATCGCGGCCCCATACGCCCGGCCGCGCATGCCGAAGCATGCCGGCCGCTCTGCGGTCACAGCGAAGCGAGCGCCTCGCGCAAACGCCACATATGGTCGAGCGGACCCGACCCCTTCCCCATGGAAAAGCCGCTCGAAAGAGCGCCGGCCACATAGGCCTTCGCGACGCGCACGGAATCGATCGCGGACTTCCCCGATGCAAGCCCGCAGGCGATGGCGCTCGAAAGCGTGCATCCCGTTCCGTGGGTGTTGCCGGTATCGACGCGCGTCCCGCGCAGCCAGCACGTCCGGCCATCGAACACAAGGCAGTCATCGGCGCTTTCGTCGAGATGACCGCCTTTCACGAGCACGGCGCCCGATGTCATGCCTGCAAGCATGCGAGCGGCGCGTTCCATGCCTGCCGCATCGACGATGTCGAACCCGCAGAGCGCGCGGGCCTCCGACAGATTCGGCGTGATGACCTCCGCCAGAGGAAAGAGGTCGCCAACGACGGCCCGGACGGCGCCATCCCGCATGAGATCGGCGCCGCTCGTCGCGACCATGACAGGGTCGACGACGATATGCCGGGCATCGCGCCGGCGAAGCGCGCGCGCCACGGCTTCGGCGATGGCCGACGACGATATCATGCCTATCTTGACGGCATCGGGGACCATATCATCGAAAACGGCATCGATCTGGGCTTCGACGAACTCGGGCGACGCGTCGAAGACGGCGTTCACGCCCAGGGTGTTCTGCGCGGTGAGCGACGTGATGGCGGATTGGCCGAACAGACCGAACGACTCGATGGTCTTGAGGTCAGCCTGGACGCCCGCGCCGCCCGAGCTGTCCGAGCCCGCGATGGTCAGCACGGTAGGTACGCTATAGGACATGATGGAGCCTTTCCGACAGACGCTGCGCGGCCCCGCGAACGTCGTCCGCCGAGAACAGAGCCGAAACGACGGCTGCGCCCCGCACGCCCGTTCCGGCGAGCACATCGACGGTCCGTTCGTTCAAGCCGCCTATGGCGACGACGGGAATATCGACCGCATCGCAGATAGCGCGCAAGGTTTCAAGAGAGACGTCCGCCGCCTCAGCCTTCGTTGCCGTTTTGAAGATGGCGCCGACGCCGAGATAGTCCGCGCCGTCGCGCTCGGCGCGCAGGGCTTGCGCAACGGTCTGAACCGACACCCCCACGATGGCATCGTCCCCGAGGCGTGCGCGTGCCGAAGCGCACGCGGCGTCCTCCTGGCCCACATGCACGCCGTCCGCGCCCGATCGCGCGGCGGCGTCGACGTCGTCGTCGATCACGAACGGCACATCCGGGCATGCCGCATGTACCTCCCGCGCGAACGCGACGAGCGCATCGGTCGCCATCTTCTTCTCGCGAAGCTGCACGAACGTCGTGCCGCCGGCCACCGCATCGGATACGCATGCGGCAAGCGAGCGCCCCTCGAGCCAGGCACTATCGGTCACGCCGTAGAGCAGCAGGCATTCGGGATGCGCGGCGATATAGGCGCGCGGACTATCCACGGGCGATCTCCCGCACGAACGCGCGATCGCGCATCGCGGCACCGTCGAGCGTCGACAGGGCATCCATGAGATAGGTATGGAAGCTGCCCGTCCCGTCCTTCTCGCCCATGCGCTCGGACGCCATCTGGCCGGCGATGCCCATATGGACGACGGCGGCGAGAGTCGCGACGAGGGTGTCGTCCCTATGGTCGGCCGCGTAGGCTCCGCAGACGGCCGACAGCATGCATCCGGCGCCCGTGATGCGGCCTTGGAGCGGACTGCCGTTGAACACGGCGAACGCGCGCGCCTCGTCCGCCACGACATCGATTGCGCCCGTGATGGCGACGACGCACCCGGCACGGCGCGCGAAGTCGCACGCGAACGCGGCCGCTTCGGCCAGCGTGTCCTCTGTGACGGCATCGAGGGGATTCGCATCGACGCCCTTGGTGGACGTCGATGCGCCGGCAAGCGCCTTGACTTCGCTCATGTTTCCCCGCACGACGCTGATTCCCAGGTCGTCGAGCAGGCCGGAAGCCGTCGCGGTACGCAGCCGGGACGCGCCGGCGCCGACGGGATCGAGCACGATCGGCATGCCCGCCTCGGTCGCCTTGCGTCCTGCGATCCTCATGGATTCTATCGTACGGGCATTCAACGTGCCGATGTTAAGATCGAGCGCGCCGCAGATGGAGACGATATCCTCGACATCTTCCGCCTCGTCGGTCATGATCGGGCTCGCGCCGATCGCCAGAACGGCGTTCGCGCAGCTTTCGACCGTCACGTAATTGGTGATGCAGTGGACGAGCGGTCCGTGCGCGCGCACGTCTTCGAGCATGCGCGCAAGTTCAGCCTCTATGGCCATGGTTCTCCCTTCGATGGCATTATCCAACAGGTTCCACGGGTCGGGACGCGAAAAGCCCCCTCTCAGCCTGCTCGCGCAAGCTCCCCATGCGCGGGATTATACGTCGAAGGTCGTCGAGGACGGGAGAAAAACAAGCAGATCGCCCTCGGATACGGATATGCGGATGGGGGCGCCTGCGCATTCGTTGGACAACCCGAGCGGAACGTCGTTCGACAGCGTTGCCGACGAGAGCGCATACGACGCCCCTTCCTCGTCCACGCCGAACGAGCGGTCCGAAGCGGAAAAGACCGAGAATCCCCCGTTCAAGGAAGCAGGAAGGAACAGTTCGTCGAACGCGCCTCCCGTAAGGACGGCCACGCATTCGCCGTCTCCTGCGGCGAAAGACCTGATGCCCCGATGGGAAAGCCGCACGAGCGTCTGAAGGGTCGCATAGGTCTGGTCGAGCCGGCCTCCGAGCGCACCGAGCAGCGCGATGGTCCCGCACCCATGCGCCAGCGCCTGTTCGCAGGCGAGAAACAGGTCGCTTTCGTCCTTGCGCGCGGGATGGACGACGGCATCGGGAACATCGGGGACGAATCCGAGGGAATCGAAATCGCCCACCACGGCATCGGGGTGGATTCCCGCACGCATAAGCGAAGCGAACCCCGCATCCGCCGCAACGACGTAGTCGAACCGATGGCGGGAGAAAAACGCCTCGTCGAAGGCTGCCGATCCGACAACGGCGCAGATGCCGCCCGAAGATCCGACGCCGCCCGACGATGCGATGCGGACGCATCCGCCTTCGTGCCGCTGCTCCACCGCAACCTCCCGAATCTCGCCGCCTCGATTGATTCTTGCATGACGTCCGGGCCGTCTGCCCGACGCCTTGCAAGCGCATGATACAATACGCTGGCTATGCGGGCCGGACGGTCGCGGGCGCCTTTTCGGCGCGTGAGGAAAGTCCGGGCTTCAAGAGACAGGATGCCGGCTAACGGCCGGGCGGGGAAACCCGACGGAAAGTGCTGCAGAAAAGGAAACTCCCCTGCGATCCCTTCGGGATGCGGCGTCTCGGCGCCGGCAGGAGAAAAGCTGAGAAGGTGCGGTAAGAGCGCACCAGCGCATCGGTAACGGTGCGGCTTGGTAAACCCCATCCGAAGCAAGGGCGAATAGGCATGCGATACGGTCGTCTCTCCGTGCATGCGGGTAGCCTGCTCGAGGCGCTTCGGCGCCCTAGATAAATGGCCGTCTTCAAAGACAGAACCCGGCTTACAGGCCCGCTACGGCATATGAAGAAAGGCTCCCGATCGGGAGCCTTTCTTCATTCGGGGCGCATGCCTGCCGCATGCCGCCTTCAGTCTTTAGTCGAGATCGC
>ERZ773005.39-NODE-39-length-125818-cov-21.834355_pt1 | contig 125818 bp, 116 predicted proteins | sample MGYA00580666_ERZ773005 | MGnify/ENA primary metagenome ERZ773005 (study PRJEB29015, sample SAMEA2737999) | human oral metagenome | biome: human oral; feature: human-associated habitat; material: dental | place: China | collected 2061 ...
GATATGTTTTATAAAAAGGCCGCCCATATCTCAATAGGCGGCTCTTGGCGATTACTTTAAATAACTAAATAACTAGCCGCGAAACTGTGCTGCAATACTTGCATCGGTCTCTTCAAGAGAGCGTGCGGTTGCATCAAGGGCTTGTGCAATCTCACCGATAAGCTCTTGTGCTTTTACAAAGCCGGGGCGAAGCTCACTATTCTCCTGCACGGGGGCGCATTTGATCGGGGGTAATCCGAATTTGTCCTGCCATAAAGATCCCTTCTCGCTAAGAACTGTTAGCTAAAAACCGTTAATCTGAGTATAAAACCCATTGCAATCGCTGCCAGATACAAGTTTGTAAACGGTAGTAAAACGACGTGAACAGTATGGCGTAAATCCCAACTGGGTTTTTAAGGAATTTATCTGTGAAGATCTTATGAAGAGATCACTTTTGTTTCCGGTTCTGTAAGCGCCGGCTCAAAGTACTTCTTCACGCGCTCGTCATCGATCTTTCCTGACCAGTTCAAACCAAAGGTGAAGTCATAAGCGTTGCCTTCCGAATCAACGTAACATGTCACGTCTCGAGGCACATCTTCCATGCTGTTTTCCACCGTCTCCATATCCTTCGGCATCTGACAGGGAAGAAGTCCCGACGGCTCCACTTCTCCTTTAAGGATACGCCCATACGCCGGTCCAAAAGCACGGCCGCTTGCCGCCCAGGACCAAAGGATGACATCGGCCGCAGGTTCGATCTCGCCAAAGCACTGGGCGTTATTGCCGGCCTCAACGATCAGAATGATCTTACCGTTCGGCATGGCTTCACGGATCTCAAGAAGCCTGTCGAGGTCCTTCTCGTTTGATGCACTGACACTCTTATCTTTATAGGAACGATTCTCCTGAGTTCCGTCCGGAAGCTTATCGCCGGCAATGGAGGGGTTACGCGCTGTCGTTGCCGTATAGGGGCGGTACTGCAGTGAAATAGGAAGATATTTCTTGTCCTCATCAACGGTATCTCCGGGCATGTTGAAGCCGCCGCCATTGCCTTCACCCGCACCGGTATCCGGCGAAGCAATACGAAAAACAGCATATTCGCAGTCGGCGAGCTGCTCTGCGGAAACCCGCGTGCAATCGGATTCCTGATATACCGGATCATTTGAGGTGGGCTGTCCTCCCATAGGCCCACCCATCGCTTGAGGGGTCCCGGTAGGCTCACCCACCGTATCCGTTACCACGTCAAAGATCTCACTTGCGCTGTCTGCGTCAATGATAGGCTTAAACTCAGGGGCTTTTGTTGAGAAGAAACCTCCACCCTGTTCAAGGACTTGCGGGATATAGCACTTGGGCTTGCCGGTGATACCATCCTTGCTGATGATGTTTCCCTTGTTTTTAAGCATAACAATGGACTTATTGGACGCTTCTTGTCCAAAATCATACGCCGCTTTGTCGCCAAGAACAGTCTTTGCATACGTGCGGTCTGAATAAGGATTATCAAAGAGCTGCACCCGGTTCATAACGGTAAAGATCCGGCGGGCAGATTCTCTGACTCGCGCCAGCGCAGCGTCCTTGCCGTAATCGGATTCATAGAGAGCATAGCCATCCCTAGCAATATCAAGCGCCCAATCGCCGCCGACCTGATCAACAGTTGCTTCAAGGAGCTTTTCAAATCGTTGGGCCTCAGTGAGGTCTTTGACACCATGCGCTCTGTCGCCAAAGTCGGTAGCCCTCAAGATCTGCCAGTCCGTTGTTATCATCCCATCCCAGCCGGCATTGCGAAGGATACTGATATTTCTCTTGTTATAGGCGCCTCCCCACAAAGGACCATACGACTCGTCTTCGCTGTAGGCAATGCCGTAGTTAGGCATAACGGCAGCCATCTGGGACGTTTTTGAATCAAGATGGAGACCGCCGTCAAGGAAAGGGATCAGGTGAGCATTGAAGTTTTTGCCCGGAAAGACGTCGTACTTGCCTGCGTCGTTGTGATCATTTCTGCCTCCCTCAACGGCACCGCCGCCAACGTAGTGCTTGAGCATAATCGCAACGGAGTCCTTTCCCCAACCTTGATCATCTGACATATCGTCATTCCATGTTGACTGCATGCCTCCACCGTATACGCGGCAAAAATCCCGGTTGGTAGCCGGATCCTCGCAGACCGAACCTCCAAGGCGTGTATAAATGATGTTCGAGCCCACATCGACCTGCGGTCCCAGATCAACACGGGCGCCGGTTGCTCGCCAGGCGCGACCGATATAGTGACCGGACTTCTTCCAGATCTCAGGATCAAAGGTCGCTGTCGTGCAATGTGGATCAGGAATGTCATAGAGTTGATAGGGGTCCGTTGAGTTCATATACGGGATACCGTATATGTCGTTCTCCTCGCACCACTGCTGCACCGCATTGATCCAGGCAATGGCATTAGCGTAGGTGTCAGAGTCTGCATTGGCTCTTGAGACGCCGGCGCGCATTCCCTCAGAGAGGACCTTGACGGAGTCCTCATCAAGCGGAGCGCTTGCGCTCATCATTCCATTATGCCACATAAGCGGAAGGATCTCTTCAGCAGAAAGCTGCTCGGCGAGGTACGCCGCGCGGTCTTCAGCAGATTGCCGCCAGTCTTCATAAAAGTCGAGCTTACCGTTTCCGTTAGAGTCTTTGAACGCGAGACCATCAACCTGAACGATCTTCTCGACATGAGCTACGCCAAGCTCAGCTCCCCCATCAGGGTTGACTACGCGGGTCCAACCGTCTCTTGTTTCCTCAGACGTCCAAAGCGCCTTGACGCCCTCTTTATCCGCAGAGAGCGGATATGACTCTTTTGCAGGGAGTTCTTTTGATTGAGTTCCGGAACACGCGGTCAGTCCGAGAAGTCCCGCTGAAAGTACCGAACCCAGAACGAACTTTCTTCTGCTGACGTTCATGCTTGATATCGCTTTCATGTCTGCTCCTTTGCAACAGATACGCCTTCATCTTCAAAATGTACTCGAAGAAGTAGATGAAAGGATCATTTCGACATGAACTGCCGTTTTGAGAGCATGAAGTGCACACATGCCCCGTCAACGGTCTTAAGAAAAAGCTGAGACTTGCAGCCAAGTCTCAGCTTCATCGTTTTTCTGGTGGGCGATACAAGATTTGAACTTGTGACCTCTGCCGTGTGAAGGCATTGCTCTACCCCTGAGCTAATCGCCCGATTAGCGCTTGCAAATCATATCAAAAAGCAACCCATAATGCTAGTTTCTTACGCAATTATGTACGTAAAGTTGGCTATTTTGCTTCGATGGACTTTTTTACCCTGCGAGACCCAAAGGTAACAAAGACCGATAAGGCGAGAAGAACCAGCTGTTCAACACCCAATATCGTAAGACTCTGAGCCACCACTATCTGAATGACCGTAATGACTGCCAACACCGCAGTTGCTCCTAAAAGCATTGAAAACGCATCTACTGCCTGGTTGGGAACATTGGCGGCTCGAGCCGCATATCCGCCTTCAAGAATGGCAATCATGCACGCAAAGAGGAAAAGTGCCGAGTCAAGTTTTGGTCCGTTTCCGATAACCGCAACTACCACGGTTACCAGACCCAAAAGACCACCAATCAACAAAAACAAGCTGACAAGCTTCATTGCACGAGTTTCAGGAGTCATAACTCCCCTTTCATTTGAAAAGCAATACGAGAGGTATAGCACCACTACATATTCTACCCTCACGTCTTTCAGAAACCATAATATTTTCAAACACGTCGCTACTGTGTCGCTACCGCATCCTCTAAGTTCCGACTGATATTTTACAAAAAGACCCATAAAACCAGAAAAACCTGACAGATAAAATCCTGCCAGGTTGAATAGTTGGTGGGCCCAGTAGGATTTGAACCTACAACCCAAGGATTATGAGTCCTCTGCGCTAACCGTTGCGCCATGAGCCCGTATAAAAAAGGCGACGGTCTCCCGCCGCCTGTCATGTATGGTGGAGAATAGGGGGATCGAACCCCTGACCTCATGACTGCCAGTCATGCGCTCTCCCAGCTGAGCTAATTCCCCGGAAGTGGTGCGGAACTACTATATCAGAGTACGCATATCACGCAAGCGAGAAACTCAGATTGCATCCAAAAAATGCTTCCGAGAGCCCTTCTCGCCCCTCTACAGCTGCCTGAGTGGAGCGATGCGGGAAACAAGCCATGCGGCAACTTCATCAAGTGCTACATCAACGCGCTCACCGGTTTCTCGATTTTTGACCTCAGCCACACCGTTTGCAACGCCACGCTTACCCACAATAACCTGCCACGGCAAACCGATAAGATCGGCGTCAGCAAACTTGACACCAGGACGCTCGTCTCTGTCGTCCACGACGGTTTCAAGACCCGCTTCAATAAACGAATCGGCAAGCTGTTTGGCAACCGGCCAAACCGCATCATCACCAACGCTCAGAGGAACAATTTCCACCTCGTACGGAGCAACACACACCGGCCAGATAATACCGTGCTCGTCGTTGTGCTGCTCGACAACAGCCGCAAGCAGGCGAGAAACACCAATACCGTAGCAGCCCATCAAAAATGGCTGCTCGGTGCCATCCTCAGCGGTAAACGTTGCGCCAAGCGCCTCGGAGTATTTGATTCCCAGCTGGAAGACCTGTGAAACCTCAATGCCACGCGCTTCATGAAGGGGTTGGCCGCACGTAGGACAAAGGTCTCCCTCACGAGCCGTCACCACGTCCACCCACGCATCAATCTCAAAATCACGTCCAAGCTTTGCGTGTGTAAAGTGGAAGTCCTTCTCGTTTGCACCGATAAGCCACCACTCGGAGTCTCTTAAAGAAACGTCCGCTACCGCGCGAACACCGGCGGGCAAATCTTTGGGGCCGATAAAGCCCTTCACAAGACCGTTCTCTTTGAGTTCCTCATCGCTCATAAGGCGATAGTTGCCAAAGACATGCTCGCCTTTGACCTCGTTGAGCTCGTGAGTGCCGGGTACAAAGCACACCACCGGACGACCGTCTCCGTCGATAAGTGCTAGCGCCTTGCGTGTTGCACCCTCATGAACGTGCAAAAACTTCGCAACATCTTCAATGGTACTAACTTCGGGCGTGGCGACTTTCTCAAGCTCTCCTGCCGTCCCCTCTTCAACATGAACCTTCACGGTTGCAGCTTCGGTATCGGCTGCATATCCACAGTCGCAATATACAAGTGCCGCCTCACCCGCATCGGCAAGCGCCATGAACTCAACGGAGGTGTCTCCGCCAATCTGGCCTGAATCGGCAATAACGGGCAAAGCACGTATCCCTGTACGCTCACAGATTCGAGCATATGCCCCTTTTTCAGCGTCATAACACTCTTGCAGTGACTCCTGCGTAGACGAGAAGGAATACGCATCTTTCATAATGAACTCACGACCGCGCATAAGACCAAAGCGCGGACGCATTTCATCACGAAATTTATCCTGAATTTGATACAGCGTTACCGGCAGCTGCTTATAGCTCTTAAGCTCGTTGCGTACCAAATCCGTAAAGGTCTCCTCATGAGTGGGGCCAAGCGCAAACTTACGCTCATGGCGATCGTGCAGGCGCATGAGCTCAGGTCCATATACGTCCCAGCGACCTGACTCTTCCCAAAGCTCCGCAGGAGTCAGAATCGGAACCAATATCTCCTGCGCTCCAATGCCGTCCATTTCATCACGGATAATCTCTTCAATCTTGCGAAGAGAGCGCCATGCGAGCGGCAGATAGCTGTAGAGCCCCGCAGCGGTCTTGCGAATCATGCCCGCACGAAGCAAAAGCCTATGGCTGGCAAGCGCCGCCTCAGCAGGGTCTTCTTTCAAGGTCGGCGCATACAGTGACGACATTTTTACCCAGTGCTTCAAAGTTATTCCTTCCGGTCACACTCTGGCGAGAAGCCCTTCTCGCCACCACGTTTTCTTATAGTTTACGTATTCCTGTCTTCATCGTCGGGCTTTTTGACAAATCGCGCTTCTATTTCACCAAAAAGCTCATCAACGATATCTTTTTCGGCAATTTTTTTTGTAGGAACGCCTTTCTCAAAGAGAACGGCACTCCCCTTACCGCACGCAACTCCTATATCAACGCCGCGCGCCTCGCCGGGGCCGTTTACCACACATCCCATAACGGCCACCGAGATTGGCACATGAACGTCCTCAAGGCGTTTGGATACCTTTTCCGCAATAGGTATCATGTTGACACCGCAACGCCCGCAGGTAGGACAGCTCACGAGCTCAGGTTTATTACGGCGCATACCCAATGCCGCAAGAAGCTCCCATGCCACATGCACTTCTTCCACCGGGTCGGCCGTAAGCGAGAGACGCATGGTGTCTCCGATTCCTTGTTCAAGAAGGATTCCCACGGCCGTGGCATTTTTGACCGTTCCCTGACGGAGCGTTCCTGCCTCGGTTACCCCTACATGTAAAGGTATCCGAGGAAGCTCACGAGAAAGCGCCCGATACACCGCAAGGGTTGTGGGGACATCATGAGCCTTTGCGGAAAGCACAATATCGTCAAAACCACGTGCATGGAAATGGGCGACAAAAGAACTTGCCGATGCTACCAGCTTTTCCGTAAGTGTCATATCGGGACGTGTATCAAATTCTTTTGCAAGAGATCCTGCGTTTACGCCTATACGTATGGGAATATGAGCCTTTTGTGCTGCCTTAATAACCGCATCCACACGCTCCCACGAGCCAATATTTCCGGGATTGATGCGGAGCGCAGAAGCGCCAAGACGCGCTGCCTCGATGGCAAGCTTATGATCAAAGTGAATATCAGCAACAACAGGAAGCGCGCTTTTCTGACATATCTCTTCAAATCCCGCAAGAGCATGTGCGTCAGGAATGGCCACACGGATTATCTCGCATCCTGCATCTGCAAGTGTTTTGATTTGCGCAAGTGTCGCAGCAGCGTCCGTTGTTTTGGTGGTACACATAGACTGCACGGATACCGGAGCGCCACCTCCCACCTGCACAGACCCCACCATCACCGGATGTGTTTTTTCACGGGCAAGCTCAGCCATACCTCCACCAGCTATCTCAGCCATACGCCCATCAACTATCTCAGCCATACCTCCACCAGCTATCCAAACAACAAACGGAAAATGTCATTTTTGAGTGCAACAACAAAAATGAACAAAAAGAATGCAAGTCCGATATAGGTCAAAATATTTTGTACCTTTACGGAAAGAGGGCGACGGATAATTATCTGGATAATCTCTATCAGTATTTTGCCGCCATCAAGGGGCGGAATGGGAAGCAAGTTCATAAAACCCAAAGACATTGAAATCATGGCGATAATCATAATAAGGTTGGCAATCCCAGACTCAGCAGCCCGAGATGCCATAACCGAGATTCCGACTACCGAAGACGATTGATTAAGCACATTCATAGTCTGCGTAGGAATCAAAAGGCTTCCCGCAAACTGTGCCACCTTACCGGCATAGCTAAGCGATGCTACAACCGCTTCAGAAAGAGAAAGCCGATACTGAGCTGCTGTAGGAGAGATGCCTATAACCTTTGATTCCGGCTTGAGAGTGGGATTGATGGTCACTTCAAGATTCATACCGTCCCGCGTGTATGTCACAACCATCTCACGTTGCGCAGACAGCGCCGAGTGAATCTCCTCGCTCATATCCGTCCAGGTAGACACCGCTTTTCCATCAATGGCGGTAATGGTGTCTCCCGGCTTAAGACCTGCGAGCGCCGCAAGTGATTTCTCCTCAATAGCACCTATTTGTGGCGTATTTTGCGGAACCGCCACGCCTACAACCATCAGCGATCCTGCAACCAAAACCAAAGCAACAGCCACATTGACCACAATTCCGCCAAGTAACATCACGATTCGCTTGGGAATGCTGGCGCCAAGGTAAGTGTGAGAGCGTTCCTGGGCGAGAAAATCGTCTTGATTCATCTGTGGCTCATGAGGCTCTCCTGCTTTGGTTGAGCCGTCAAGGGTAAAATCATGACCACGATCATATTCGGTTCTCAGCTTTGCATCACGCGCAAGGGTTTGATATTGAATAAGGGCCTCATCGTCCGTCTCACCATTGTCCGTCTCGCCGGTTTTGTACGCCTCATACGCCTCAATTGCAGCCCAATCTGCAAGGACCTCTAAGGCTTCATGGGCAACACTGTTTTCAATGTTGAGCTCTGCGGCAACTTCGCCAACCGTAACGCGACCCTTTTTCTGTACATAGGCAAGCGCTGGTGCAAGATTGGCGCTTTCAGCGCCCTCCATACCACAAATGCGCGTATAACCACCTAAAAGCAGCGGAGTTACTCCGATTTCCGTTCCATGCGAAGCGCTCTTATAGGAGAGCTTATAGCGAAACGGCATGCCCAAAAAGAACTCCGTTACCCGCACGCCAAACGCACGAGCAGCAAGATAGTGGCCTGCTTCATGCACAAATACCAAAAGCGATAAAACAACCAATCCCCAAAAAACAGGAGATACGATACTCAATATATTCAACTCTTATCCTTTCAACACATACGTCTGAGCAAGTGCTCGCGCATGCGCATCAATCTCAGAAAGCTGGGCAATGCTCTCGGTGGGCTCTTTTGGAATTTTCTCCATAACGGACGAAACAATACGCTCAATATCAAGAAAACTAATTTTACCGAGACGAAACGCTTCATTTGCAATCTCATTCGCAGCATTCATCACGCAAGGAGCAGTTCCTCCCGCCCTTCCGGCTTGCTTTGCCAGTGCAAGGCAACCGAACGTCTTCTCATCAGGCGCTGCACAGGTCAGAGGGTTGGTGGTCCCCCACGAAACAGGTTGGGCAACCCCCTGCCAGCGCTCAGGATAGCTCAGGGCATACTGAATGGGGATGCGCATATCAGAGGGGCCAAGCTGTCCTTTAACCGAACCGTCAACAAATTCAACCATGGAGTGGATGCGGCTTTGCCGATGAATCAACACGTGAATATCGTCGATGGGCGTTTCAAAAAGATGATGGGCTTCGAGTATTTCAAGTCCCTTATTCATAAGCGTTGCCGAATCAATGGAGATTTTTGCCCCCATTGACCATGTTGGATGTGCGAGAGCATCCGCAACGGTAACGTGCGCCAGCTCTTCTCGGCACTTGCCAAAAAACGGTCCGCCCGAACATGTCAGCCAAATTTTTGATACATCCGAGAGCTTCTCGCCGACAAGACATTGGAAGATGGCGCTGTGCTCGGAGTCCACGGGAATAAGCTGACCGGGACGAACCAGCGGCATAAGGAGATCGCCGCCGACCACAATGGACTCTTTATTGGCGTAGGCAAGAATTTTTCCTGCGGTAAGTGCTGCATATCCGGCATAGATGCCCACCTCACCCACGACGGCATTGACCACACAGTCCACGTCCTCAAGCTCCGCAAGTGCGCACACCGCCTCAGAGCCGAAGGTGAGCTTACAGTTTGCAGGCAGATTGGCGAGAAGCGCATCATGACGGCAAGACTCATCGGCAACGGCCACGCATGTGGGATGAAACTCATGCGCCGCTGCAACAAGCGCCGCACACGAAGAGTGGACCGCAAGCGCAACAACCTGCAGCTTATCTGTATGATGCCGACATACGTCCAATGTCTGCTGACCAACCGAACCGGAGCAGCCCAATATGGCCACGCGCAAAGGCCGCCGGCGCGGCGCATGCGGTGCGGTGTTCTCAAAGATACTCATACAAGCAAAAACGCTCCCAAGAAATAGAACGAAAAGTTTAAGAATAACAGAGCAGCTACGCTCCCAAAAATCATCGAGTCAGAACGATCGAGAAGACCGCCGTGGCCGGGCATTATGGAGCCTGAGTCTTTTATACCGACACCACGCTTAATGCGCGATTCAAAAAGGTCGCCAACGACCGCAAAAATGCCCTCAAAAAGACCGGCCACAACGCCCCACCAGATAGGCATATGGAAGGTAGGACTCAACGTGCTTATGAGGACCCATACTAAAACAGATCCTATAAGGCCGCCGTAAAACCCTTCCCAACTTTTATGAGGAGAAATGCGGGGAGCCATTTTATGTTTTCCAAACTTAGACCCTATCAAAAAGGCGAACGAATCATTTGCCCAAACCGATACCATAACGGCCAAGGTGAGCCATGGAACAGAAAATGACGGCTCGTATGAGCGGAGCATTACTATGGTGGAATATGCCAGCGAGGTGTATATAGGACCAAAACAAGTTACCGCAACATCCGCAAGGTTGGCGCGGGGTGTCAGTACATACCAAGCTCCACAGAGTATAAGCAATATGAGCAGGGAGCTGAACATACCATAGAATCCAAAACGAGCCAAGACGGGAAAGACGACCGCAAACGTGAGTCCCAAAGGCTCATTGGGCATGCGTCCGCCCAGCCGGCAGATATGAAAGAACTCCGAACAACATACCCAACCCGTTGCCGCTATAAGAACCGTTGTGGCATCGTGGCCAACATAGAGACATGCCAGCACGATAATGGCGTAAATAGCGCCCGACAAAGACCGCGTTAAAAGTTTTTCAGTTAAAACGCGGACACGCTGTCCAAAGAGATTTCCCTCTGCTCGAAGCGGTTCCTTTTTGGAGCGTCTATTCTCAAGCTTGTCAATCTGTTTATCCAGTCCAGCGGGCTGCTCAGAGAATTGATGAGTGGCCTCAGCGGTTTCTGCGGTTTTAGAAGTTTCGGTGGCTTCAGTCGTTTTAGAAGTTTCGGCGGCTTCAGCGGCTTCGGCTGCATTGGAGCCCTGCGATAAAATATTTTTGGGTTGTTTTTTCTCTGCCATCATGACTGCGCGCCCCCAAAGCGTCTTTCACGCTTTTGATACGCCACAAGCGCACGTAAAAAATCCCAGCGAGTAAAGTCGGGCCACAACACCGGTGTGATGTAGAGCTCTGAATAGGCAATCTGCCAAAGAAGATAGTTGGAAAGACGCTTTTCACCCGAAGTTCTAATAAGCAAATCAGGATCGGGCAGACCGGCGGTATAGAGGTTCTTCTCGATATCTTCCGGCGTGATGGCTTCAGGATCAATGCTCCCCTCTTGTGCTTGCTTGGCGAGAAGAGCTGCCGCTCGAGTAAGTTCTGCGCGGGCTCCGTAATTAACTGCCAGCGCGAAAATCATACCGGTATTGTCTTTTGTTTCAGTAAGCCCTCGTTGAAATGTCATGTATGTCTTTTTGGGAAGCGCTTCCAGATTTCCAAAAAAACGGAGCCGTACATTCTCTTGATGGAAAAGTGGCAATTCTTTGATGAGCGTTTCGGCAAAAAGTTGCATCAAAAAGTTAACTTCTTTTTGTGAGCGCCGCCAGTTTTCCGTTGAAAACGCATACACAGAAAGAACATCCAAGCCAAGACGGACTGCTGTTGTTACCGCTTCGCGCAGCGACGTCACTCCGGCACGGTGACCCTTTGTACGCTCAAGACCTTGGGCCTTTGCCCAGCGACCATTTCCGTCCATAATGAGCGAAACATGCGCGGGTATACGACTTAGATCAAGGGTATCAAGTGAGATGTCATCCGGAGCGTCCTTGTAATATGCAGCCAGCTTTGCCTTGTCAAACCGCATTTATATCTCCATGACCTCAGCGGTCTTGACCTTCAGAAGTCTTTCAATCTCTGCGACCGAATCATCGGTGAGCTTTTGAATATGCTTTTTCTCGCGTGCCTGGTCATCTTCGGAGAGCTCTTCGTCACGCTCAATTTTGCCATTTATATCGCGGCGAACATTTCTGATGGCAATACGTGCTTCCTCCGCCAAACCGGCACATTCCTTTGCAAGTTCACGGCGACGCTCTTCTGTAGGCATCGGGAATGGGAGGCGAATCGTGGCGCCATCGTTAGATGGTGTGATTCCTAAATCGGATGCCTCGATGGCCTTCTCAATAGCTTTAAGCGAAGTCTTATCCCATGGCTCAATAACCAGCAGTGAAGCTTCCGGTACTTTTACTGCAGCAAGCTGCATGATGGGCGTAGGCTGACCGTAATAATCAACTTTAATGGGGTCAAGGGCGTGTGGATTTGCTCGACCCGTACGCACGCGTGCAAAATTATTTTTAAGTGCCTCAATACCCTTATCCATTGAGGTTTTTGCTTTGTCAGTATAGACGCTCATTAGTCCTCCTCAATAACAGTTGTACCTACTTCTTTTCCACAGATAGCATCATGAAAAACACCTGTGGTTGCCATATCAAATACCACGATTGGCATCTTATTATCACGGCAAAGTGCAATTGCCGCCGCATCCATAACCTTTAGCTCTTTTGTCAGGACGTCCTTGTACGTTACAACGTCATATTTAACGGCATGAGAATTTGTCACCGGGTCACAGTCATATATGCCATCGACCTTGGTTGCCTTCATAAGAGCTTCTGCTCCTATTTCACACGCGCGAAGCGCGGCCGCAGTATCGGTTGTAAAGTAGGGATTACCGGTTCCTGCGGCAAAGATAACAATACGGCCTTTTTCAAGATGGCGAATTGCGCGGCGGCGAATATACGGTTCTGCAATCTGCGACATGGTGATGGCGCTCATGACACGGCAGTACATACCGTTTCTCTCAAAGCAATCTTGCAGAGAAAGTGCGTTGATAACGGTTGCGAGCATACCCATATTGTCGCCTTGAGCACGATCCATACCCGCAGCAGCCTGAGAGACACCGCGGAAGATATTTCCGCCACCGACAACAACCGCAATCTGAACGCCCGATTCCCATACCGGCTTGATTTCTTTGGCAAGCTGTTCAGGAACAGAAGGGTCAATTCCAAAGTTCTGCTCGCCCATAAGAGCCTCACCAGAAAGCTTTAGAAGAACTCTCTTGTATTTGTATTCTGACAAGATTTCCTCCATCCACACGCAAACATCTAACCATTCATTATTTTATCAGACGCTCTGTTTGGCATTCGCCTCAGACAGCCATTCATCCCAGTAAGCATTCGTCCCAGACAAATTCGCCTCAGACAGCCATTCTCCCAGTAAGCATTCGCCTCAGTAAGCCGCGAATGTGATATACAAAAAAGAGCCAACTGCAAGCAGCTGGCTCTTTTGTCTCACAACGATAATTTTTACTCACCAAAAGAGAAGCGAACGAAGCTGACAACCTGAACGTTATCATCAACTTTCTTGGAAACAAGCTTTGCATATTCACCGATGGTCATATCCGGATCCTTTACAAAGGCCTGCTCGGTAAGGACGCTCTCCTTGTAGTACTTCTCAAGACGACCCTGTGCCATGCGCTCCTGAATTGCTTCAGGCTTACCGGACTCGGCAGCCTGTGCCTTATAGATGGAAAGCTCATGCTCAACAATATCGGAAGGAACATCCTCACGACGTGCCGCAACAGGCGCAGCTGCTGCAACCTGCATGGCAACATCATGGGCAAAATTCTTGAAGTCTGCAGAGTCGCGTGTTTCAGGCTTGTCAAACTCAAAAGTCACCAATGTGGCAAGCTTGCCACCAAGGTGAACGTAGCCGGCAAGGGCACCGGATTCAACTTGAGTGCGTGCAAAACGCAAAATGCGCATATTCTCACCGATATTGTGGATCTTGTCGGTGAGAGCCTCCTGTACCGTGCCCTCGCCAAACTTTGCCGCGAGAAGAGCGTCAACATCGGCAGGATCATTTTCAACAACAGCTTCGGCAAGCTCAGACGCAAAGCCGGTAAACTGCGGGTTGGTACCAACGAAGTCGGTCTCGCAGGAAAGCTCAAGAATTGCTCCCTTTGTACCATCAGGCGAGATAAACGTTGCGATTGTACCTTCATTAGTCTCGCGACCGGCACGCTTAACGGCCTTGGCGACACCCATAGTGCGAAGGATATCAACTGCCTTGTCGATATCGCCGTCTGCCTCAACAAGTGCCTTCTTGCACTCCATCATAGGAGAACTCGTCATATCACGAAGCTGCTTGACAAGAGCTGCAGTAATTTGTGCCATGTCCCCTCCTTAGGGGTCGTAGGAATACCTGTCTTAGAACTTATGGAGCGCTATGCGCTCTGCGTAGCCTTACTCAGCCTCAGGTGCTGCTGGCGCCTCGTCTGCCTGAGGGGCTTCTTCTGCCTGAGGAGCGGCCATTTCTTCCGCTGAAATCTGCTCTTTGCCACTGCCGGCAAGAATTGCATCTGCGGCAAGCTCGCACATCAGTGAAATGGAACGGATGGCATCGTCATTTGCGGGAATGCCATAGTCAACCACGTCAGGATCGGAGTTTGTATCAAGAAGCGAAACCACGGGAATGTGAAGGCGATTAGCCTCACGAATGGCGTTCTCTTCTCGCTTGGAATCAATTACAAAAAGTGCGTCCGGTAGCTTGTTCATATCACGAACGCCGCCGAGGTTAAGCTGGAGCTTTGCGAGCTCCTTATTGCGAAGAGCCTGCTCCTTTTTAGGAAGCGCCTCCATGCGACCATCCTCAACCATAGCCTCAAGCTCTTCCATACGCTGGATTCGTGAGCGCATGGTAACAAAGTTGGTCAACATACCGCCGAGCCAGCGCTGGTCAATATAGGGGGCATTTGCACGCTTTGCCTGTGTTGCGACGGGCTCTTGAGCCTGCTTTTTAGTTCCGACAAACAAAATGGTTCCGCCTTTTGAGGCAAGATCTTTAAGGAACGTGTACGCCTTGTCGGCACCCAGCATAGTCTGCTTAAGGTCAATGATGTAGATCCCATTGCGATCGCCAAAGATATAGGGCTTCATCTTAGGGTTCCAGCGACGAGTCTGGTGGCCATAGTGGCAACCAGCATCGAGCAGTGTCTGGATAGTAATCTTTGCAGCCATAGATAACCTCCTGGTTTAACCTCCGCACGAGGTCAGCCTTATCAAATCCACTCACAGTCTGGCTTGAACTCTGAGCACCACGGATGATAAGTAGTCGTGCGTGTGTGATTGTGCCGCTTGGCAGCGACAGACCGTGCATTTACACAGCCGGGCGATAGTATACCACGACCCACTATAATTCCGAGCGCGGATGAGCTTGTTTTGCAGCATCTTTCAGTCTCTCTATCGAGAGGTGTGTATAAATTTGAGTCGTCGAAAGACTCTGGTGTCCGAGAAGCTCTTGTACAACACGCAAATCGGCTCCACCACTCAGCAGTTCTGTTGCAAATGTATGTCTCATTGCATGGGGCGTGAGCACTGGATCAAGACCTGCCTTCTTCACGTAAGTCTCAAACATTTTACGCAAAACATCGGCACTCATGCGATGTCCTCTTATAGAGACAAAAAGAGCTTTTTCTTCTCTTGGATTCCGCAGCGATTTTCTCCCCTTTGCAATAAGCTGAGGTCGAGCTCCATACATATATGCCTCAAGCCAATCACGTGCCGTTTTGTAGAGAGGAACGTCTCGTTCCTTAGATCCCTTACCAAAAAGCCTTACCACACCTTGGCTCATATCTACATCTTCTCTGTCTAAATGAGAGATCTCTGAGATTCGAGCCCCGGTAGCGTACATACATTCAAGAATTGCTCTATCTCGAAGTCCTGTGGCAGTATTGGTGTCGCACGACAGTAACAGTTTTTGAACATCTTCGTCCGACATGGTTTGAGGAAGCCGGCGAGAAGTACGTGGGCTGGTAAGAATTAAAGAAGGGTCCACTTCAAGATATTTCTCTTTATTGAGCCACTTGTAAAACCCTCGTAAAGCCGAGAGATGCCTATTGAGTGTGCGCGCTGAGTAACGTGCCTGGTCAAGATAGGACAAATACGCGCGAAGACTTCTGTGCGTGGCTTGCAGAGGATCAAGCTCTTCTCGCTTGCACCATGATATATATGAAGCTAAATCTACAGAATACGCCCTGGTTGTGTTGTCGGATAAGTTTCTTACCGTCCTCAGATACGCAATGAACTCATCAACATATGAGTTTGCGGGCAAATTGTCAGAGGTTTGTGACAAGAGCATCACCTTCTTGTACAAAAATATCATGACGTGTACTGAGGTACACATCAAAGTCTCTCTGTGCTCGTTGCGTCATACGCCGACGTCGTTCATCCTTCTTTTTTATTTCTTCGTCCAAAGGCGGGAAAAGTCCAAAATTCACGTGCATCGGTTGATATTCTTTGGTATTTGGATCTGTGGCATACGAGACAAGAGAACCAAGTGCACCGGTTTTTGGCAAACAAATCTCAGGAGCGGTGATAAGGTCAGCATAGGTATTAAGCGCTGCAAGCAACCCCGATGCAATTGCCTCGACATAACCTTCCGTACCGGTAAGTTGTCCGGCAAGTCGTATGTGGGTATGGGGAATTGCAAATGAAGGAGTAAGGGCATGGGGCGCGTCTACAAAAGAATTTCTATGCATAACGCCATAGCGCAAAAACTCTGCCTCCCCTAGACCGGGAATCATCGAAAAAACTCGCCGTTGCTCACCCCATACGAGGTTGGTCTGAAAACCAACCAGATTGTATGCCGTAGCGTCCACATTCTCAGCACGAAGCTGAACAGCAGCCCACGGACGCCGCCCGTCTCTTGGATCGGTAAGCCCTACGGGCTTAAGCGCACCAAAACGAAGTGAATCTACTCCGGTACGCGCCACCTCCTCAATGGGTTGACATGCTTGAAAAAGATCCCTTTGCTCAAACTCATGTGAAACCACACGACGTGCAGCCAAAAGCTCTTGAATAAACGTCCCGTATTCGTCCTTATTCAAAGGGCAATTGAGATAGTCGCCTTTCTCGCCTTCGCTGTATCGCGATTGCGCAAACACAATAGAACGATCAATGCTATCGGCAGCGATGATCGGCGCCGCCGCATCATAAAACGACATGCGATGAGTGCCAAGGCGCTGAGAAATTGCGTCGTAGAGGCTATCCGAGCAAAGGGGGCCGGCGGCAATTACGCAAGGTTCCTCTGGTATTTCCACCGCTTCCCTACGCTCAACTTTAATGAGTGGATTTGATGAAATAGCAGTAGTTACCATGGAAGAAAATTTTTCTCTGTCTACCGCTAACGCTCCACCGGCAGGAACCGCAGAGGCTTGTGCAAATTGCAAAAGAAAACTTTTCATCCCGGCCAATTCCCTTTTCAGAATGCCCGCGGCGCTCTCCTCCTTTGTTGACTTCAGTGAATTTGAGCAGACGAGCTCCGCAAAATTACTTGTATGGTGCGCCGGCGATTGTTTGGTAGGCCTCTGTTCTATAAGCAAGACCTCTATGCCTCGGGCCGCAAGCTGAAGCGCGCACTCACTGCCCGCAAGACCTGCTCCTATAACGGTTACTTGTTTTTTCATACTATCCTTCAGATACGCATTTTTGGTTTGTCTACTAATCCTAAATGATACTCGCGCGTTGGGGTATAGCGACCGTCGGACAACCTTTGAATGATTCCGGATGCTTCAAAGTCTGTCAGCGTTCTCATGAGGGTCAACACATCCTCCCCTAATCTCATAGCCAATTCCTCTGGTCTACTCGGTGAAGCGAGAAGTGCGGAAATAATGCGACTTTTAGGCGAAGTTTGGTCTTTTTGCGCCCGAGCAACGGTTCCAAAATCGAGAGCAAGAGACACGGCAAGTGAGCTCTCGTCTGAAATAATTCTTGCTCCTTCAGAAATAAGTCGATTGGTTCCTGCTGAGGTGGGAGAAAAAATTGATCCCGGAATTGCATACAGTGTTCTGCCTAAATCTATTGCGGCTTCCGCCGTTGTCATAGTTCCTGAGCGAATGCCTGCCTCTGTCACAACAAGAACAGATCCAAGTGCTGCAATAATGGCATTTCTTCTTGGAAAGGCAAAACGACGAGGCGGGGTTTTCCACGGATCCAAGGACAGAACCACCCCTTGTTCTTGAGCGGCTAAAATAAGGGGTTCTGAAGAGCGCGGATAGATAACGTCAGGACCACATCCAAGTACTACAATTGTCTTTCCTCCTGCTGACAGAGCGCTCATTCCTGCTGCAAAATCACAACCCATAGCGCCTCCGGAAACAACGGTAACGCCACAATCCACCGCAACTCTCGCCGTCATTTCTGCAATGGCAATTCCATAGGGAGTTGCCCTGCGCGCTCCAATCACTGAAAGCATCGGAGCTGAGAGTAGTGTTGGATCGCCTATGCCATATAAAACTCTCGGTGGAGAATGTAGGTCTTCAAGACATTTTGGATAGTAGGCTTCTCCGCGTGTAAGTATCCATCTCTCTGCCATATATCCACTACCTTAAAATCCGTGAGCGAAATGCTACCGCTTCGCTCAGATCGTCTTTTGTTACAAGCTCATGGTGTTCAAGATCAGCCACTGTTCGTGCAACACGAGAAACCCGGGCAATTGATCTGCCTCCTAAAGACAGACCTCTGGCATAACGCTCAAAAAGCCGTTGAGCCCCCTCCTCAAACACGGAGCGTTGATCTCCTTTGGATTGTTGTTCTTCTCGCCAACGCCGATACTCTCGACCTGATATCACCAGCTGCCTCATCTCTTTTGAAGTAAGACCTCTATCTCCTTCAATAACTTTGGTTGACGAAGGCCTCACAACATCGCACACAATATCTATCCGATCCATAAGCGGACCCCCTATTTTTGACTGATATGTATCAATGCGTGCCGGAGTGCAAGTACAAAGATGGTCCGGGTCGCCGCAAAAACCGCAGGGACAAGGGTTAGCTGCAGCCAATAATTGAAAATCACAAGGAAATGTATATAAACCATCAACGCGTACGAGCCGGACCTTCTTGTCCTCTAACGGCTGACGCAAAGCCTGCAGCGTATTGGTTGCAAACTCCGGCAGCTCATCGAGAAATAAGACACCCTTGTGCGCAAGTGACACCTCCCCTGGTAAAACAGGTCTTCCTCCTCCAATGAGGCCGCCCAAAGATATTGAGTGATGCGGAGCTCTAAATGGCCTCATACCATGAGTCAGTAATTTTGAAGACTCACCGGCTACTGAATGTATAAGAAGCGCTTCTTGTAATTCGTCTTGTGCAAGTTTTGGAAGAATCGATAAGAACCGCCGTGCAAGCATGGTTTTTCCTGAACCCGGTGGGCCAACCATCAACATGCCATGCGATCCAATCGCAGCAAGAACAAGCGCCCGCTTAGCAAGTTCTTGATCGATAACGTCTCCAAATTCAAGATCTTTTCCACAGCTTTCAGAAATCTTCGGATTTCTCATGTCTCTTTGGCAATATCGTTGTAGTTTGACGTGCATACATAGGTCACGTAAAGATTGGATGGCATAGACGTGTTCTGTATGTATGCCGGCTAACTCACTTTTATTGGAGATGACCAAATTATTTTGTAAATTATGGGCAAGTGTGGCGTATGCGATTGTCCCTCTTACAGGAGAAACATCACCGTTAAGCGTAAGCTCTCCAACAAAAATGTTATCTCGAAGAATCTCTTCAGAAAGCTGGCCTGTAGCAACAAGAATTGCAACGGCCATAGGCAGATCAAATCCTGAGCCGGTCTTTCTCATATCAGCCGGCGAAAGGTTTATGGTAATGTGCCGTCGAGGAATGGCAAAACCGCAGGCATTGATGGCACACCTTACCCGAGAACGCGCCTCTAGAACCGCTGAGTCCGGCATTCCTACCACAGTTACGCCAGGGATACCTCCCGCAACGCTTGCTTCTACGTTTATCGGAACAGACTCAATTCCTCTAATCGTTGCAGTTCTCACGCAAACCACTTTTGAACTAGACATTTTCATCCCAGCTAAAAGCACCAATGAGGTGTCTGAGACTTGCATTGTGTTCAGCAACAAGATTAATGGCAATCACATCGAAACGGATCATGCTCACTTGTCCATGAAACGCCAGGTAGAGCAGAGCCATCTTTCTATACATTCGTTGTTTTTGCGCGGTAACGGCTAATTCAGGCATGAGATTTGCATCCGTTTGAAGCATTCTTCGAGTCTTTACTTCAACCATGACATACACATCACCATCTTGAGCAATAATATCTGCTTCTCCGCCGCCCTTGCACCTCCAGTTCCTCTGTATGATTTTGTAGCCGCGCTCGGCAAGATAATCGGCTGCAAGTTGCTCTCCCATTGCTCCTATTTCCCTTCGGGAACATTCAGATAGCAGCCTTTTGGATAATACAGACTCATTACCTGTAGCGCCGTTAGGCTCTTTTTTACTTTTTCCCATACCGTTCATGAGCTCCCCTTCTACCTCTTCTGGAAGAGCAATCATGACAGGTGTATCTGACAGATATCTGACCGCTATCTGACTGATATCTGACAGATGTTTTCAACATAAAAAACTTTGATATCAAATGTTGAAGAGTTGTGAACAATCGCCGTATATAAGGCTTAAAAATTCCAATGCGCCTACACCAACACACACGAGTAATTAAATACTGATTTAATGCCCATTAAAAGAGACGGGGTCCCTTCGCAAAATTTCCACAAAAGGTTGTACGATGAATCGGAGTAAGACCATACTCGGCGATTGCTTTAATATGATCGGCTGAAGCATATCCCTTGTTTTGGTCAAAGTGATATGCCGGATATTGTGCGTCATAGTCAACCATAAGGGCATCTCGGGATACTTTCGCAACAATAGAAGCCGCAGCAATGGATGCTATTTTTGCGTCACCTTTTACAATTGTCTTCTCACGAGGATGTACGTGAACCGGATTTCCATCAATAAGAACACAATCGGGGTCTACCCCCGTTTGTTCAATGGCAATCTTCATTGCTTTTTTGAGTGCAGCAGACATGCCAATCTCATCTATTTCTGCAGGTTCAATAAAAGCCATCCCTATCGCAAGGGCAACTTTTGCAATCCGTGCGGCAATAGTTTCTCGCCTTGCAGCGCTCAGTTTTTTTGAATCGTTTAAACCCTCAATGAGCGGCGTATCCGGAAGCACCACGGCACCAACCGTTAAAGGACCGGCAACCGGCCCTCGTCCAACTTCATCGACACCAACAATAATGCCGGAGCCCCCAAGCTTGCGCTGAAGGGTATACATTGCTTGAACGCGGGAATTCTCAACGGCAGAGCGCTCTAGTCTTCGTTGCGCAGACTTTAGGGCTTGTTGAACTTGTTTGCGCGGATCCTCGGCATAGCGCTCGGAAAGAGCGGCAATCTCCGATGCGGATGCGTCGCTTAAAAGAGCTGCTATCTCTTTTGCGGTAAGCCGAGACGAATCAAATGCCACCATACTCTCCCGCCATACAAAAAGCCGCCCACACGGACGGCTTTATCATAAACCAATTGCATCTAAAACTAGCGCTGCTCACGAAGACGAGCTGCCTTACCAACGCGATCGCGAAGGAAGTACAGTTTAGCGCGGTGTACGACACCATGACGAACAACCTCAAGCTTAGCAATCTTGGGACTGTGAAGCGGGAAAGTACGCTCAACACCAATACCAAAGCTAATCTTGCGAACCGTAAAAGTTTCACGAGAGCCAGCACCAGAAAGACGAATGATATCGCCCTGGAAAACCTGTTCACGGGTACGGTCACCCTCAACGATGCGATAGTGAACCTTGACATTGTCACCAACACGAACAGCAGGAATATCCTCGCGGATCTGCTGGCGCTCAATTGCGCGAATGTAGTCCATAATTCCTCATTTCTAGAGGTGCCGACGCGACCGCGAGCGACACATAGTTCAACACACAGGTGAAAAGTATATTAGACCAAGCGCTTCTCCGCAAGAACAACACAAGATTTTTATTGCCCTATTTTTTATTGCCATATGTATAAAAACCTTGGTATTCACAAATCCGTAGCGAGAAACACGTAGCTCAGCACCTATTTTCTGGAATAGTTGCCTCTTCTCTCCCTCCACGACCTTGGAAGTCTTAATTCCTCAAAGGTTCGGGTAGCATATCTATCAGTCATTCCTGAAACGAAATCCGCAACTTGAAGTTCAGGGTTTTCCGCATCATGAACCGTATACTCAGCAGGTATTTCATTGGGATGCGAAATAAAGTAATCAAAGAGCTCGATGATGAGATCGTACGCCTTTGGCTCTTCATATTTTGCATCACCATTTGCATAGAGGTTTTCAAAAAGAAATGAACGCATCTGCATCATGGCGGTCCATATAGTATCTGACATGCGGATATCTCCACACTGAGCGCTTTGCTCCACGATATCGTGAACCATGGTTTCAATGCGCTCTGAGGACGAATTGCCGAGAAGAGCTCTTGGACCTGCCGGAAGTGCTTCTTCGGTAAGCAATCCCGCGCGTTTTGCGTCATCGATATCATGCGTAACATATGCAATCCGATCAGCGATGCCAACTACCTGGCCTTCTGCTGTCATTGCTCGGAGACTGCCTGAATGACAGCGAATACCGTCAACTACTTCTCGGGTTAGATTAAGTCCTTTGCCGTTGCGCTCAAGAAGATCCACGATACGGGCGCTTTGTTCGTTATGCGCAAAAATTCTTTGATTTTTCGGATCAAGCGGATCCAAACCGCGATACAGAGCAATTGCTGTTGAGAGGGCTTTCTCGCCAATATGACCAAAAGGAGTGTGTCCAAGGTCATGACCTAATGCAATGGCTTCAGTGAGATCTTCATTGAGCCCCAGCGGACGTGCAATGGAGCGAGAAATCTGTGCCACTTCCAGCGTGTGGATTAGACGGGTTCGATAATGATCTCCTTCTGGCGCAAGAAATACCTGCGTCTTATGAGCAAGACGTCTGAAACTCTTGCTATGCAAAATACGATCTCTGTCACATTGATAACAGGTGCGAAGCGCATCAGGCTTCTCAGGAATCATACGCCCCTGTGAACGATCAGAAAACGCCGCTTCCTCAGCAAGGAATTCATGCTCGCGACGCTCAAGTTCTTCTCGCGTGAATGCCTTCATGAAGCCTCCAAACCCAGCACAACACTCAGATACGGTTCTCGTCAAAGTCTAACAGAAAAGGAGGATGCCCGAAGACACCCTCCTCATCATATCGACAAAAACTCGATACGTACTTCTTATGCCTACAGCCTACTGCCTAAAAGCTTACTTGGTAGCAATCTTTTGAGGACCACCATTTGCCTCAAGCTTTGCCTGAGCTGCAGAAAGACGTGCAATAGGTACGCGGTATGGCGAGCAGGACACGTAATCGAGACCAAGGTTGTAGTACATGTGGATGGACTCAGGATCTCCGCCGGTCTCACCACAAACACCAATGGTGAGGTTTGGATTACCCTTGCGGCCACCCTCAACGCCCATGCGGACAAGCTCTGCAACACCCTTATCAAGCGTAGCAAACGGATTGGTTTTAACAATCTTGCGCTCCAGATAAAGAGGCATAAAGGCAGACTCAACGTCATCGCGTGAGAATCCGAGACATGTCTGGGTAAGGTCATTGGTACCAAAGGAGAAGAAGTCAGCATGCTTTGCAATCTCCTCAGACATGATGGCAGCACGAGGCAGCTCAATCATGGTACCAACAGGGATGTCAAGTTCAACGCCGTACTCAGCCTCAACCTGCTTAATGGTGTTCTCAACCTCTTCACGTACCTGCACGAGCTCCTCTTCAAAGCCAACAAGAGGAACCATGATTTCAGGACGAGGATTGAGGCCTACGCGCTTAAGCTCAGCTGCAGCAGATGCAATGGCACGAACCTGCATAACATTGAGCTCAGGATAGACAATACCAAGACGGCAGCCGCGAAGTCCGAGCATGGGGTTTGCTTCCTGGAATGCATCAAACTTAGCGAGAAGGGCACGCTTGGCAGCAACGTCCTTACCCTGCTCTTCATCGTGTGCAATCTCAACCTCAAGATCACGCGGAGAATCCAGGAACTCATGCAGAGGAGGATCAAGCAGACGCACGACAACGTCTTTGCCGTCCATTACCTTGAACATGCCAAGGAAATCACCCTTCTGGGCGCGACCAAGCTGCTCAATGGCAAGTTGCTTAACATCTTCAGAATCGGCCAAGATAAAGTCCTGAATAAGGTGCTTGCGCTCACCGAGGAACATATGCTCGGTACGGTCAAGACCAATTGCCTCTGCGCCATTATCAAGCGAAGTCTGTGCGTCAGCAGGATTATCCGCATTTGCGCGAACGCCAATATTGCGGCCACGCGAACTGTCAAGACGAATCTCGTCGGCCCACTTCAAGATAGTCTGAAGATCGCCGGAAAGCTCTGGCTGGACAAGGTCAACAGAGCCGAGAATAACATCACCGGTAGTGCCGTCAATGGAAATGATATCACCCTCATTGACTACCAAATCCGAACCGGCAACGGTAAAGCGCTTGTTGGCTGCATCAATGCGAAGGACATCAACGCCGCAGACACACGGAGCGCCCATACCACGGGCGATAACTGCAGCATGACTGGTCTTACCACCGTGGGAAGTCAAAATACCTTCAGCGGCTACCATGCCGTGAAGATCGTCGGGTGTGGTTTCCCAACGAACCAAAATACAAGGCTTGCCGGCCTCAGCGTACTTCTCGGCATCAGCTGATGAGAAGACGGCAGCACCGACAGCAGCGCCAGGAGAAGCATTTAGACCCTTGGCAATGGTTTCATACTTGGCGTTGGGGTCAAACTGTGGGTGCAAAAGTTGATCAAGCTGCTCGGGGGCAACACGAGTAACGGCCTGCTCTTTGGTGATGCGGCCTTCCTCGTACATTTGAATGGCAACCTTCAAAGCAGAAAGCGCCGTACGCTTACCAACACGAGTCTGGAGCATCCAAAGCTTGCCGTTTTCAATGGTAAACTCAATATCCATCATGTCTGCATAGTGATCCTCAAGGATCTCAAACACGTGGAAAAGCTCTTCTCCCGCCTGCTTAAGTGCAGGAACCTTAACCAAATCAGTAATAGGCTCAGTGTTGCGGATACCGGCAACAACATCTTCACCCTGTGCATTAACCAAGAAATCGCCGTAGCGCTCGTTTGTTCCGTCAGCCGGGTTGCGCGTAAAAGCAACGCCTGTTGCAGAGGTCTCGCCCTTATTACCGAAAACCATGACCTGAACGTTGACGGCCGTACCAAGATCATCAGGAATCTTGTTCTGCTTACGATAGAGAATGGCGCGATCGTTCATCCAAGAACCAAAGACCGCCTGCTCCGCAAGGCGAAGCTGAAGATATGGATCGGAGGGGAATACCGCAAAGCCACCCTTGGAAACTTCAGGATGCTCTTTAACATCAACGTTTGCTGCAAAGATGCCCTTAAACCACGTTACAAGCTCACGAAGATCGTTTGCCGTGAGTTCCGTATCAAGCGTAACGCCCTTCTCGGCCTTCTTAGCAGAAATTGCATCCTCAAAGAGCTGACCAGAAACACCCATAACAACGCCGGAGAACATCTGGACAAAGCGTCGATATGAGTCCCACGCAAAGCGCTCGTTTCCTGTTTGCTTAATAAGACCCTGAACAGACTCATCATTCAAGCCAAGGTTCAAAACGGTGTCCATCATGCCCGGCATAGAAAACGGAGCACCCGAGCGAACGGACACGAGAAGCGGGTCTTCCTTGTCACCCAGCTTTTTGCCCATACGCTCTTCAAGATCCTGCATGGCTGAATCAATTTCATCAAGAACACCGTCGGGCCACACATTACCAGCTGTCGAATACGCGACGCATGTCTGGCAGGTAATTGAAAAGCCCGGAGGAACGGGCAGACCAATCTTGGACATCTCGGCAAGGTTGGCACCTTTTCCGCCAACAATCCACTTTGCTTCATCTACGGATGCGCCGGCGACCTCAGTCACATCGTTTCCGGCATGATCCTTTCCGAAGCTGTATACATGCTTCTCAGACATAACACTCCAAACCTTTTAAAACCAGACACGCCAAAGCGTGCACTTACAACACAACACTTGTGGATCAGACCTCACAATAAAATCCACATCAAATCATTCTATCAAGCTTAAGACTCCTTGAGGTCTGTCATACGGTAAACGGCTTTATTTAACCGCTCACAGATTTTTATATTTGAAGCATAATGAAGTATGCAACAAATGCTATAACCGCAACCCACATAAGAGGCTTCACCTTTTTTACATTGCCGGTTACAAGGGCAACAATTACGTAGAAGATGAATCCAAACCCGATACCGTCTGATATAGAGTATGTAAGTGGAATCCCAGCGATAACCATAAATGCAGGGAATCCCTCAAGAAGATTATTCCAGTCTATCTCAGTCACTTCAGTCATCATCAAAAAGCCTACAAGAACAAGGGCACCTGTTGTGGCACATGAATCAATGACGGAAATAAGTGGTGCAATAAATGCAGCTGCAAAGAAACATAAACCCGTGAAGACGGAGGACAGGCCGGTGCGTCCGCCGTCAGCTGCTCCTGAGGCAGACTCGATGAATGTGGTAATTGAGGAAGCGCCAAACAAACCACCAGCCGCAGCTGCAGCGGAGTCAACGATAAGAATCTGTTTGATGTCCTCTACTTCTCCGTCCTTGGTAAGAAATTCTCCCTGCTTTGCAATTGCCATTGCAGAACCCATAGTGTCAAAAAAGTCAGACATCATAAGTGAGAAAGCAAACACGAGAAGTACCGGAGTAGTCAAGACCTTCACAATACCCATAACACCATTGGCGTCGGCTTGGAAAGGGGCTCCAAACGATGAAAAATCAAGACCTGAAATAATTCCTTCAGGAACTGCTGTCACGCCTAGAGGAATACCGGTAAGAACTGCCAAAATAATACCTATAAGCAGTGCTCCCTTTACCTTTGCGGAATAGAGAATCACGGTAGCAACAATGGAAACTAAGCCAACTATAAACGTTGGCTTGAAAATGTCACCGAGTGCAACCATAGTTGACTCATTGGCAACAAGAATACCTGCATTCTTAAGGCCAATCATTGCAATAAAAAGACCAAGGCCTACTGAGATTGCATGGCGCAGCGATACGGGGATTGCATTCATGATTGCTTCACGAAGCCCGCAAAGAACCAGCAGAAGAATTGCAAGACCTTCTATAAAAATAACCGCCATTGCAGCATGCCAGTCCCCATTGGTTATTTGGGAAAGGGTAAAAGCAACAACCGCATTGACTCCCATACCTGAAGCGCAAGCAAGTGGTCTATTTGAAAAAAGTCCCATACAGATTGTCATAACGCCGGCACCAATACATGTAGCCGTAATTGCTGCACTTAAAGGAATCCCGGCGACCACAAGAATGCCTGGGTTTACGGCAATGATATATGCCATTGCAAGAAATGTTGTAAGTCCTGCTCGTAATTCTTGGCCTACAGAAGATCCGCGTTCCTGTACCTTAAAGAACTTTCCCATCACGTACTCCTCTCCCAGATAAACCAACTAGAAACACATTTGCAAGGTCTAAACACCACTTGACCCAAAACCACCGGCACCACGATCAGTTTGGTCCAGCTCATCTACTTCAACAAGCTGAACAACGGGAACTTTTTGAATTACAAGCTGGGCGATACGTTCTCCTCGCTCTATATGGATTGTCTTCTCTGCATCAAGGTTAACCGCGCAAACCTTAAGCTCTCCACGATAGTGAGCATCGACAAGACCAGGGGTATTGGCCATTGAAAGACCTTCACGATATGCAAGACCGCTCCTTGGTTGAACAAACCCCGCGTATCCATCTGGAATTGCAATAGCAAGACCTGTTGCAATGAGACGACGCTCGAATGGTTTTAAATCAAGCTCTTCTGCACTACGGAGGTCTAAACCAGCATCTCCGCTATATGCATACGAAGGAAGTTCCACGGAAGGATCAAGACGTTTAATAGGAAGCTGGATGGTGTAGGTATCATCATGACAACTCATTGGTTTAAGCTCCTTAACTCTTCACTAAATTCATCTACATCTTTAAAATCCCGATATACTGAAGCAAAACGAATATATGCAACCTTATCGAGAGCAATGAGCTCCTTTAAGACGGCACTTCCAAGATCTTCTGATGAAACTTCGTTTTGCCCGCCATCACGAAGACTAGACTCAACGGAATCAATAAGTGTCTCAAGCTTCTCAATGGGAATATCTCGTTTTACGGTAGCCGCAATAAGACCTCTCATAAGCTTTTGTCGGTCAAAAGGCTCTTTATGACCATCCTTTTTCAGTACTACAAGAGGCGTTTCTTCTCGTCTTTCATACGTTGTAAAACGATAGCCGCACTCTATGCATTCACGGCGTCGCCGTATGGCATCATTGTTATCAGAGGAACGAGAATCAACAACTTTTGATTCTTCACATCCACACTTTGGGCAATGCATAATATCCTCTCTGTCAGCATATCAAGAAGATACCATGTATTTTATAAAAAGAAGTTCAGAGTTATGAATCCAACTCCAAAAAAGCATCACTATTCTCAATAACCATCACACAACAGGAATCTTTAACAGCTGACCGGAAACCAACCTATCCGAAGAAATATGGTTAATCTTTTGAACATAACGAACCATATCTGTTGTAGAAACCCCAGAAACGCTATGATCTTCTGCAATTTTCCAGAGAGAATCCCCTGGTTGCACTGTAATTGTCTCTACAGGAGCATATTGGAGTTTATCTAAAATTTCATTTTCAATTGCCGTTGCACGAAAGTTGTATGTTGAAACAAGAAAACATACTATTGCAACTAACGCAAGGGCCGCCACAAATAGCTGTTTTCTTGAAAAAGGACGATATGAGGCGCTTGGCCGCTTATTAAGAAATTCTGCCGATATAGCTATATCTTGTGCTACAGAAGCCCCTCCCTCAAGAAGCGTAAACTCACAGGGTCTTGGAGCTAGCGCTGATGTGCCATCAGATATATATCGATTAACGTATTGCTTTTTCATATTTCAATCCTTTCCGAAATGTTCCTCGGAATGGTTATACCTAACCGGCCGGACAACAATTAAACCGAACATCTGTACTTAATATAAACCGCACATTTGTTCGTGTCAATAGAAAACTAGAACATTCGTTTGATTTTTATATAGAACAGGTGTATGATACTTCTAACAGTAAAGGAGGTTTCTATGCCTAAAGGAAAACTCAGTAAGCGTCAAACGGCTATCTATGAGTACATCTGCTCTTACACAGACACACATGGATATCCACCTTCGGTACGAGAGATTGGTAAAGCAGTGTGTCTCGCTTCACCTTCAACCGTTCATATGCACCTTAAGGTACTTGAGGAGCTTGGGTTTATCAGTCGAGATCCCAAGAAACCTCGCACTATGAAAATAGTTACCAATCAAACATCTGACAATCAATCTACCAACAAACTTACTTCCATTTCTCAAGATTTAAATAGCAACGTCATAACGTTGCCTGTAATTGGAAATGTCGCTGCAGGTACTCCAATTCTTGCAGAACAAAATGTTGAAGATAAGCTTTCATTACCAACTAGTATCGTCGGAGATTCGAGTACTTTTATTCTTCGTGTTCATGGTGAATCTATGATTAATGCTGGAATTTTTGATGGCGACTACATCATTGTCAAAGAGCAAGCAGAAGCTCACGACGGGCAAATTGTCGTCGCCCTTATTGATGACTCGGCAACCGTTAAGACATTCTATAGAGAAAAAGATCGTATTCGTCTTCAGCCAGAAAATGACACAATGGCTCCCATCTATGCGAAGAATCCTCGAATTCTAGGTATTGTGACCGCTCTTATTCGCTCCATCGTATAGGAGCAGCTTTGGATACGTCTGAGCTCTTGCCAAAGAATCATACTGAAGGTCGTATTGAATTTTTTGATATTTGGCGAGGGCTCGTCATTGTATCGATGGTTTTATTTCATTTTGTATATGATCTCGTTTATTTGAGCGGTATGCACTTGTCGTGGTTTGCTTCTCCGTTTATTGACATCTGGCGCGCCAGTATATCGTGGTCATTCCTTTTTATTGCAGGATCTATGTGCGCATTCTCAAAGAACGCTCTTAAAAGAGCGTGTCTCTATGGCACTCTTGCAGCTTTAATTTTTTTGACCACTTCACTTGCCCATATTGATGTCCCTATTTCGTTTGGCATCATTTTTTGCATGGCAGGCTCTACGTTACTGGAAGCTATCCTTCAAAAGTTTCACGTTATCCTACAAGGATATATTCCGGCAGCCATCTTCTTTTGTATATTCCTTTTTACGTTGCGCCTTCCTTTTGGAACGATAGGAATTGGTCCTTTCAATATACAAATCCCGCAAATCTTATATACCTCTGATTTCTTTGCTTGGCTTGGCTTTCCGAGCAAACACTTTTTATCCAGTGACTACTATCCTTTGCTCCCTTATGCAATGCTCTATCTCTGTGGAGCTTCCTTCAATAGATCGGCTCTTAGACACGGATATCCACGCACTCTTATGAAGCTGTCTTTTCCCATAATTTCTGAAATTGGAAAACATCCTTTAAGCATATATCTTCTGCATCAGCCTCTTTTACTGCTGCTTGTCAGTCTGCTTACCGGAAGAGCCTTATTTTAGGAGCACGTAAAAGGGCTCAGAGTTGCTTGCATTTGTTTGTCGGCACGGACAGTCATCTGCAGTCCGCTGGCCTGATAGCATGTACGAATTATCTGACAGCGCTCGTGCACCATATGGATAAGAAAACCTTGGTCAAATGGAATACAAACGTGCAGCGTTTTATCATCTTCACCGGCGATATGGGCAATGGTATACAAAAGCCCACGTAAGCCCATCGCTTTTTGGGCAGAAATAAAGGCCGCATCAGGATATAACGTACGCATTTTTGCAAGATCGTCGGCATCGAGAAGATCAATCTTATTAAACACCAGCAATTTTTTACGCGCAGAAACCTTGATATCATCCAAAATCGAAGTAACCACTTCGATTTCCTTATCGAAATTTTTATCGGAAGCATCCACAACCAAAAGAATCAAATCGGCTGCCTGAGCCTCAGCAAGTGTTGACTTAAACGACTCAATTAACGTGGTAGGTAACTTCTGAATAAAACCTACGGTATCAGTGAGGGTAATCTTTCTCCCCTCTTCCAGCGTAATAGTGCGCGTCGTTGGATCAAGCGTTGCAAAGAGCTCGTCTTTTGCATACACCGATGCATTTGTAAGCTGGTTTAAAAGTGTTGATTTCCCTGCGTTGGTATATCCGGCAAGTGAGACGCTAAAGATGCCGGAATCCCACCGCAACTTACTCTGTACTTCTCGCCTCTTCTCAAGATTTCGAAGTTCATGTTGAAGCATGGAAATCTTATCGCGAATCAGGCGTCGGTCGATTTCAAGCTGGCTCTCACCTTGGCCAAAACGACTTCCAATACCTCCGCGTGTCTGCTCGCCCACTAAATGGCTCCACATTCCTCGAAGTCGAGGAAGAACATACTGCAGTTGTGCAAGTTGCACCTGGAGCCTACCCTCACGTGTTTTTGCGTGCGTTCCGAAGATATCAAGAATCAAAGCAGTTCTATCAATAATCTTTGTTGGCGAACCCACTATTTTCTCAAGATTTGATTGCTGAGATGGAGAAAGTTCGTCATCAAAGATAACCACATCAATATTCAGATTCCGAACAAAAGAGACAAGCTCTTCTGCCTTGCCTTTACCGATAAAAGTCTTTGAAACAGGAGTGTCGAGCCGTTGAGTTAACGTAGCAACTACCTCTGCGCCATCAGTTTCAGCAAGTCGTGCAAGCTCTGCCATAGAATCTTCGAGCGACCACTCTCGCCTTCCGTATTCAACACCTACAAGCAGCGCTCTTTCAGGAACAGGCTCTGTATCAAATGGTTTAAATCGACTCATGACAACCCTTTTCAATCTCTGAAAGAATGGCCTTCGTCGCTTGCTCTATCCCCATTGTATCCATATCAAGCCATCTAACACGGCCGTCGCGCTTAAGCCAGGAGAGCTGGCGTTTGGCATAGTGGCGCGTATGTTGTTTTACGGCCTCAACTGCTTCTTCCTGCGAAAGCTCATCTGACAGATAGAGTAAAACTTCCCTATATCCAATTGCCTGGCCGGCAGTACTGTTTTCCTCAAATCCCTGTGATTTAAGACGTCGAACCTCATCTATAAGACCCATTGAGAACATACGCTCAACTCGCTCGTCTATTCGTGCATACAGACGCTTTCGATCCATCGTAAGGCCCCAGATCAGGGCGTGATAGTAAGGAAGACGGCCTTTTAAGCCTCTGTGATGTTCTGCATATGAAACCCCTTCATCGAGCATTTCAAGTGCACGTATCACACGACGCACATTGTGCGGATGGATAAGTTCGGCGCTTGCCGGATCTCGATCACAAAGAAGCTGGTACAGTGCAGCGGGACCATCCGTTTCCGCACGTTGCTCATACATAAGGCGACTTTTTGAGCCTACCGTTCCTGAAGGAAAGTGCATCTGATCAATCACGGCATCCAAGTAAAGGCCGGTTCCTCCACAAAGAATGGGGATTTTTTGCGCGGCGAGAAGCGCGTCTACTTCAAGGCGAGCATCCCTTTGAAATAGTTGCACGGAATACTCTTGTGTGGGATTCACTCTATCAACCATCAAAAGAGGTACGGCTCGCTCATGCTCAGGAACTTTTGCCGTTCCAATATCCATTCCTTTATAGACCTGCATTGCATCGACCGAAACAACCGAGGAATGCAAATTTTTTGCTACTTCCTCAGCAAGAGCACTTTTTCCCGAGGCGGTTGGACCAACAATGCAGACGACAAAAGGACAATCTCTCATCGAGGCTCCCCTTGAAGCGTTCCTTTGAGATACCACGTACGAGCTTTTTCAACATACACATCAACTATTTTTCCAATGTAATCATCGCTCACATGACCTTCCGGAAGAACAAAATGTACCGTCTGGTTCTTCTCGCTATGTCCCACCATAACGCGATTGTCGCGCTTTGAGGTGCTCTCAACCAATACGGACACCGTTGTATGCAGATCCTTCTGATTTGCCTCAAATGCCTGTTTTGCCACAAGATCGGTCAATCTGTTAAAGCGCTCCTGAATAACCTCATGGGAAGTATTGTCCTCAAACTTTGCAGCCGGAGTTCCCGGACGCTTAGAATATATAAACGTGTACGCCGAGGAATATGCAGCTTCTTTTACCAGCGAAAGAGTCTGTTCAAAATCTTCTTCGGTCTCTCCTGGAAAGCCCACGATAATATCGGTAGAAAAGGCAATATCCGGCATGGCCGCCTTAAGACGATGCACCAGGTCAAGATATTCTTCCCTCGTATAGCTTCGGTTCATCTTTTTTAAAATCCGCGTGGAACCGCTTTGTACCGCAAGATGCAAATGAGGCATAACGGCAGGCGTTTCTTTCATTGCGGCAATGGTCTCATCGGTAAGATCTTTTGGGTTAGAGGAGGTAAACCGGAGGCGCTCAATACCGGTTTTACCCACTGCCCGAAGAAGCTCAGCAAACCGAGGCGTTCCATATAGATCCCGACCATACGAATTAACGTTTTGACCCAAAAGAGTGATTTCACGTACCCCGTCGGCCACCAGGCGCTCACACTCACCAACAACCGCCTCAAACGTCCTGCTGCGCTCCCTACCACGAACATACGGCACGATACAGTAGGTACAGAAATTATTGCATCCTGTCATAATGGGTACCCATGCGTGAAATGCTTGATCTCGATGACTTGGAAGATCTGTCGAGAAGCCCTTGTGCTCCTCGCTGATATCAACTTTGACAGAATCATTGTCTTCCAAAAAAGCGGCGCTCAAAAGTGAAGGAACACTTGCAAGAGCACTGGTTCCAAAAACCACGTCAACTGCGGGAACTTTCTTTTTAAGCGCTTCCCCATCACGCTGCGCAATGCATCCGCCAATGGCAACAACACGCTTTCCTGACGGAGGCTTTGGAGCGCTGACCATAGCTGATGCCTGTCCATAAAGACGTTGATCGGCATTTTCACGGACACTGCAGGTCATAAATATAACGATATCCGCATCGTCAGTACTCTCTACCTCGTTACAGCCACACACATCCAAAAGCCCGCGTACTCTCTCAGAGTCGTGAAGATTCATCTGGCAACCGAATGTTTTTATATGGTATGTCTTTCCAACGAGCTCTTCAGCTTCATACATAGTCTATATAACTCCATTAAAGCGAGAATTTTCCTGTTGAGCGCTCTTCTCGCTATCAAAATTGATTGCTTGAAATTCAACAACGTCAGTCGAAGGAGGAAGGGCATGCACGTATACCCCAATACGAATGGCAGTTCTGCTCTCCCCTCCTATTTCAATTTCAGAAAAGGTGGGGGCACAAGAAATGTCATAGCCGGTTGGTATAAGAAACCCACGCGCAATAGCCACTGCCTTAATGGCTTGATTTACGGCACCGGCCCCAATACACTGCAGCGTAACAGGCTCCTGATCTTTAACCAAACCCGCAATGGCACCTGCAACCGAGGCGGGTGATGACTTGCTTGAGACTTTTAGTAATCCCATTCATACTCCTGCATACTACGTTTGGGCTTCATTCTTACAATAATCACAATTCATCACTATATCTACGCGCTACTCATCTGAACTTAATTCAAATGTTACGACAATCTTGTCTTTTTTGACGATAATCTTAGGTTCATCACTCATGAATACATAATATTTCTCAGAAAGATAGTTAAAATCCTTCTCCAACAGACGCGCAAATGCACTTTTATCCTGCTCTGATACTTTCAGGCTGCGCCTGTCCTTATACAGATCGATTTGTTTTGTCGCAGATTTTTCCTGCATATGAAACAAGCGAGAATAACAGCTTCGAAGAGGCTTGATTTGCCCGGCTAAAATACGATGACAAGTACGCTCAGACAAATCAAATCCAAGTGATCTGCACACATCAGAGAGCTCCTGAACATCAGAGGCACCACGGAACCTCTCAAGTACAGGCAGCTCTGAGAGATCATCAACAAAAAGAAGATCGGAAGACGATACGGAAAGCCGAACTCGACTGCGAGCGGTTGCGATAATTTCTGCCGGAGAACCGAGAAATATGTCACAGCTTCCCTTTGATTCCAGGGCAAATTCACAGCAGGTTCGAACGATATTATGAGGTCCTTTTATAACGGACTTTTCTCCGTCATCATCAACACCCACACGAGGCCAACTTGATTGATCGCTGCGCTCAGTGAGCTTTTCTGCATCAACGACCACTTTTATGGCAGATCCCAAACCCGGTGCGGATGACTCAACTTTTGTATAGTCGGCATTCTCTCTGATGGAATACAGTGCCATGCCGCGACCGTGGACACCCCATCGATCCATATGCACGCTTTCAAGCTTGGATGTTACGCGGGCGTCAAATACTTTTTCTTGCATGTCTTTTGGTATTCCGGAACCGTCATCCAGAATAATAAGCGAGCGAATGTTTTGTTCACGAGTGGTAGCAACATATATGTGACGAGCTCCGGCATCGCGAGAATTGCGAAGCATTTCGATAACAATGTCTTCAACGCAACGGATATCATGCTTTGCCTGTCTGCGCTCAGCCTCAGCAACACGAAGACGAACGTACCCCGCACCAAGGTTTTCCTCAATGCGAAGTGCACGCTCGCCTCCCATAGAAGCAACAAAGTCCAAAAGCTGCGTTGTATCTGTCATGCGCTATTTAGCCACATCAACCGCACGGGACTCACGAATGACAACCACGCGAACCTGACCGGGATATTCCATCTCGTCTTCAATCTGCTTGGCAATATCATGCGCAAGCACGGTGGCTTCGGCATCGGAGATCTTCTCGGGCTCTACCATAACGTGAAGCTCACGACCTGCCTGCATTGCATAGGTACGCTCAACGCCCGCATGCGCGTTGGAAATCTCCTCAAGTTTTTCAAGACGCTTGATGTAATTCTCCGCAGACTCACGACGGGCACCGGGACGTGCAGCCGAGATGGCATCGGCGGCCATTACCAAAACATCAAGTACCGTATTAGGCTCAATATCTGCATGGTGAGCCTGAATGGCATGAACGATATCGGGACGCTCTCCATGACGGCGTGCAAGTTCGGCGCCGATAACCGCGTGAGGACCCTCAACCTCATGATCTATTGCCTTGCCAAGATCGTGCAGGAGACCTGCGCGCTTTGCGGGGGCCGGATCCATGCCAAGCTCTTCAGCCATAATGCCACAAAGAACGGCTACTTGAACCGAGTGCGCCAACACGTTTTGCCCATATGAGGTACGGTAACGAAGCGCACCAAGCGTTCGTATAATTTCCGGATGAAGATCGTGGATACCACAGTCAAACGCTGCCTGCTCTCCCGCTTCAATAACGCGCTCTTGTACAAGGCTCTCTGCCTTTTTGTAAAGCTCCTCAATACGCGCTGGGTGAATTCTGCCATCCGCAATCAAATTCTCAAGAGCAACTCGAGCGGTCTCACGACGAACGGGATCAAAGCTCGACAGCACTACCGTCTCCGGCGTGTCATCAATAACAAGAGAAACACCAGAAACCTGCTCAAAGGTGCGAATATTTCGACCTTCTCGGCCAATGATTCGACCTTTTAAGTCATCCGAGGGAATGTGGACGGTAGTAACCGTGATCTCAGAAGCCTGATCTGCAGCAACACGCTGGATGGCAGTAGAAATAATCTCACGAGCGGTTTTATCCGCCTGAGTGCGAATTCGCTGCTCAGATTCACGTAAAACTTGCGCTTCATCACGAACACTCTCGGCACGAACACGCTCCATAAGCTCATCGTGAGCTTCATCTCGTGAAAGAGCGGCAATACGCTCAAGCTCTGTGGATTGCTGTGCAACGAGTGTATCCAAGTCATTTTTCCGACGATCGAGCTGTCCTTGAAGGCTGGAGAGTTGGTGTTCCCGCTTATCAAGAGCATCATTTCTGTGATCGAGAGATTCTTCACGCTGCAAAATCCGATTTTCCATGCTCCGAAGCTCGCTCTTGCGCTTTTTTTCTTCCGCTTCAGCATTCTGCTTCAATTGCAGAACCTCTTCTTTTGCCGAAAGAATGGCTTCTTTCTTTATCGTTTCAGCCTGACGGCTTGCCTCAGAAGCAATGCGTTCAGCATTTGATTCGGCTTGCTTAAGCTGCTCATCAGCAGTTTTTAAGCGAGAATTACTTTTTCCGGCAAGAATGCCGTACGCAATGGCGGCGCCAACGGCCAAACAGGCCACGCCTACGACTATAAGTGTTACTTCCATACTTACTCCTAAAATGGCAATTACAAAATGTTCAGGAGACTCTACTAAGATGCAGCAAATACATCAAAGTAAAGAACCCGCCATAAGAGGAGAAAACCACACACAAATACAGAACATTGTGCTTGCTATACAAACTCTATAAAAGTGACGCCGGCAAACCGACGGGAAATGCTCATTCTCATGGCATTCTTAATCCTACTGAGTAGGTTGACATTTGTCAATTAAAAGCAGGTAAACAGATGAATTTATAGCAAATAAACATACGAACCATTGATATGACCTACACGTCTCTTAACATCTGCTTTGCCACATCAGTGCAAATTCCCAAGGGATACCCCTTTGCTGCTAAAAATCGAACAATCTTTCCATAATCATTTTTACCCGTTAAACGCTTACGTTGTGCCAACATATGCGCGTGTTCGCGTTGGTTTTCCAAAGGCAGATAGGTATCAGGCCAACCGTCAAGTAAGGTAGGCTCTATTCCTCTTTGCTTTAACTCACGGGCAATCTTAAGAGGACCCCACCCTTGTGAAACCTTTGATCGAACATAGAGGTCGGCATATCGTTGGTCGTTAAGAAGGCCCACTTCAACGGCACGTGCAACGGATTTTTCAACAACGGGAATAAAAAAACCGTCCAAGCGTAACTTTTCTGAAAGTTCAAACGTTGAATAATCACGCCGTTGCAGCAGAGCCTCAATACGAACACGAACAAGGTCTTTTTGTATAAGCGTAAGCTTTTGGAGGAACTCTGACCTTGAAACAGAATCCAACTGAGATTCCCTATCAAGAGCGACTACCTTTTTTGCTACGTTTATAGGAACAAAAAGCTTCTCATCTCCATGTGTATCAGACGAAAGAAAAATTGTTGCACGAGGCTTTTTTCGATTGAATGTTGTCTTCTTTTTCTCGGGAAAAACAACGCTCCACGTAAAATCCGCCACTATTGTGCAATCTCAGTCTCTGTTGGTATTACAGGAGAACCTACAGCAGCATCTTCATCTTCAATAAGGCCAACAGCCAAACGAACCTTATGGTCTATTTCTTCCATAAGCTGTGGGTTTTCAAGAAGGAAGGCTTTTGCCGCTTCCCTTCCTTGACCAAGGCGCTCTCCTTCATAGGTAAACCAAGAACCGGACTTGTTTACAATCTCCTCTTCAACGGCCATATCAAGAATGGAACCTTCTTTAGAGATGCCTTTGCCGTACATAATGTCAAACTCAGCCTGCTTAAAAGGTGGAGCCACCTTATTTTTAACAACCTTTACACGAACACGGTTGCCTACTACATCACCATTGACTTTAATGCTATCGATGCGACGAATATCCATACGAACCGAAGAGAAAAATTTAAGCGCACGCCCTCCTGAGGTAGTTTCAGGATTACCAAACATGACGCCAATCTTCTCTCGAAGCTGATTGATGAATATACATGTTGTGTTTGATTTGGAAAGTGACCCTGCTAACTTACGAAGTGCCTGACTCATAAGACGTGCTTGAAGGCCAACACTTGAGTCACCAATCTCACCCTCAATTTCCGCGCGAGGAACAAGGGCGGCAACGGAGTCTACTACCACAACATCAATGGCACCGGAGCGAACCAGCATGTCGCAAATTTCAAGCGCTTGCTCTCCGGTATCAGGCTGTGATATAAGCACCTCGTCAATATCAACGCCAATACGTGCAGCATATCCTGGGTCAAGTGCGTGTTCTGCGTCAATAAACGCAACAACACCACCAAGAGCCTGTGCTTCAGCAAGAATCTCAAGAGAAAGAGTGGTCTTGCCTGAAGATTCAGGACCATAAATTTCAATAATTCGACCGCGTGGGACACCACCGATGCCCAAGGCTGCATCTAATGCAATTGAACCCGTGGGGATAGATTGGATATCAAAGGAAGGCCCTCCGTCACCAAGCCTCATGATGGAACCCTTGCCAAATTTTTTCTCTATTTCTGAGGTGGTTGTCTCAAGGACTTGGTCTCTCTCTTCACCGGTAGTACGAGGCTTGATTTCCCTGATAACCTGCTTTTTTGCCATTGCTTCTCCTTGCACTTGAACTGTAAACATCCTATAGGAACAAGCGTTCTAAGTCAACACTTTATCGATGATTCTAGTGAAGCAATTTGTCTGATATTTGACGGTTATCTGACACAATTTTGACGCATATTGCAAGAAGAACACACATAAAAACATAAACCTGCTGGAAGACATCGTTGCTCTAAAAAATAGATTGTCGAAAAGCCATCTATTGAGAATTTGAACTCTCCACAATTCCATCACGAAGAAGCTCAAGTGCATGAATTACCGCTTGAAGACGAACTTCATTGCGGCTGCCTTCAAAGTGCATGACATGAGCACGAGTGCCCAGAGGCGTTGAAAGACCGAACCACACCGTTCCAACGGGTTTTCCGGGTTCTGCTCCACTTGGCCCCGCAATACCGGTTACGGAAACAGCCAAGATGGTTCCCATAAGACGTTGCACGCCTAAAGCCATCTGACAAGCGCACGGTTCAGAAACGGCACCGAGTTTTGGGTCGTCAAATATCTCTTTTGAAACACCAAGTACCTTTTGTTTGATTGAAATAGCATAACTCACTACCGAGCCGAGAAGCACTTCAGAAGACCCTGGCACTGCGGTAAGAGCACCCGCAACAAGGCCTCCCGTGCACGACTCCGCCGATGCAACGCTCACATGAGCGTCAGCCGCCTCATGAACAACCAAAGTTGCAAGATTTACAATTTTTTCGTCAAGAATTTTTTCATCAAGCGCCGATGGGGCCATGAGCTATTCTCCTTTGGCAATAACCGTCCACGACTTTATAAAGTAGTCGATACCGCTCCATGCCGTCAAAGCAACGGCGACCCACATAAGTGCCGAAAAAAGAAAGCCGAGACCCTCCTGTATGGCTCCGGAGGGAATGACGGTCAAAAACAAAAGGCCACATATGGCAACCATCGTTATCGCGGTTTTCCACTTCCCCAGATTTGATGCCGCTATCACGGTACCTTCCGAGGCAACAACCATACGTAGACCCGATACGAGAAATTCACGCGCCACAATTACCAGAAGAACCCACGGAGATACCATATGCCACTCAAGCAGTACAAAAAGTGCCACAACAACGGCAAGCTTATCGGCGATAGGATCAAGAAACTTCCCGAAAACCGTCACTTCATTTCTGCTGCGCGCAAGATAGCCATCGAGCTTATCGGTAAGAGAAATCACTACATAGCTCAAAAACACCGCGAAAGCCCCTATGGACACACCGCCCTCAGTGGCGGCCATGGCAACCGAGCGTCCCAGCAGTTGTGCGAGAAGCAGCCATACGGGCACCAGCACCACACGGGCGCAGGTTACGATATTTGCCGGCGTCCACATTTTTTTAGACACGAGAAAACCCCCAATTACCTGTTCTTCTCGCCAACAATCTCACCAATAATTTCGTAGCAAAAAGAATCAACCAAATCGCAAAGAACAATATCGCCCACACGGGCCTCTCCATTGGCAATGTGTACCGCACCGTCGCAGTCCGGCGCCTGGAACCACGCGTGTCCGATAAGTTCAAATCCCTCATCGGTATCCTCAACGCCGTCGATGATTACTTCACACCGCTCTCCCACATGACGAGCAGTGCCCGCAAAACCAAGCTCTTCCACAAGGTCAATAAGTCGCTGCGTACGCTCCATCTTTATCTCATCAGGAACTTGGTTGGGCATCGACGCCCCCGCCGTTCCCTCCTCCGGAGAATAGGTAAAGACCGAGGTATAGTCAAACTCCTGCTCCTGAATAAAGTCATAGAGCTCGTCCGACTCTTCTTCCGTCTCACCGGGAAAACCGCACATGCCGGTTGTTCGAAGTACCATACCAGGGATTTCACGGCGCAGTCGATCAAAAAGACTACGTAGCTCAGAGGCAGAGCCCGAGCGGCCCATACGTGCAAGAACGCGTTCGCTGCAATGCTGAATGGGAATGTCAATATACGGCAGACACTCAGGGGTATCTCTGATGGTAGAGATAAGTTCATCGGTCATGCCTTCCGGTTGAAGATACAGCACGCGGACCCATCCGTTATACGGCCGCACAACCTGAGCAACCTGGCGCATAAGCCACGCAAGCGTAGGAACCTCACCGGTGTTGGTCTTTGCAATATCATTTCCCCAAATACCGGTATCTTGTCCGATAAGGATGATTTCACGAACTCCTCCCTCCATGAGAGAAGAGACTTCAGACAAGATTTCATCTGCAGGGCGGGATTGATAATGACCTCGAATATACGGGATGGCACAAAATGCACAGAACCTATCGCAGCCATCAGATATCTTTACGTATGCGCTTGCTCCCTCAACAGTGCGAAGCATGCCATGCGCCGCAATAACAGATTGGGGCGTGCGCTCGATTCCCAGAACTTCAGACACCACGTCAACGATACCGTCTTCTTCATCTGCTCGTACAAAAGCAGCAACCTCAGGAAGTTGATCGGGAAGCTTTGATCCATACCGGGAAGGGACGCAGCCACACATCACAATAGGAAGACTCCGAACACCGTGAGACGCTCCTTCTGCAATCTGGAGCGTAGTCTCAATGGATTCTTCAGTCGCCGAAGCCAAAAAAGAGCAGGTGTTAATCAGGACTATATCAGCCTCATCGGGTGTATCAACCTCAGAGAACCCTTGCGCAAAAAGCAAGGCCCTCATGCGGTCGGTATCTACCTCATTTTTTGCGCATCCCAAGGTAACAAAAAGGATGTTCTTCTTATCGATAGTTGGTGTATTGGAGGGGCTGACCATACTCCTGCTCCTTTAAAAATGCAATAACAGACTGGAGCGTATCGCGAGAAGCACTTGTCACTCGCAACTTATTACCCTCAACGGTAGCTTTAGCCTTAACCTTCATATCACGAATATCTTTGGCAATACGCTTTGCCGTTTCTTGATCGATGCCTTGCACCAGCGCACCCGTTTGCCGAACCGTAGAGCCTGCGGCTGCGATGGGGTCTTTCCAGCGCACGCTCTTCAAATCAATACCACGCTTCACAAGCTTACTTCCCAAAACATCACGAACCTGTGCGGCGACAAAATCCGCCGGTGCCGTAATGGTAAACGTTCCTTCTTTTTTAGAAAGTTCAAGTGTTGCACCAGAATCTTTCAAATCATAGCGTTGCGAAAGTTCCCGGACGGCCTGTTGATACGCATTGTCAACTTCCATCAAATCAACTTCAGATACGACATCAAAGCTGGACTCTTTAGCCATACATTCTCTCCTTGTATACAAGCGGCGAGAAGATCTTCTCGCCGCTGAAATTTATATCCCTTAGTTAGTTGACGAGCCTGACGTGTTTGACGATGAGGTTGAAGTTGATGACGTCTCGGTACCCGTATTTGCGCTCCCCTGAGAGTTCTCGGATGACGTGGTTGTCTTGGACGACTCCGTACTTGTCGTTGAATTCGTAGTGTCCGAGGAGGTATTGTCCGTATCCGAACCCTTAATGGTCATGACGCCGACCCCTTGCGAATTAATCTCAAAGGCCTTTGTCTCTCCGTTAACCTTTACGGTAACCGCACCGGGAACACCTGCTTGAATCTTTACTGTGCCCTTTACGGTAATCTTCTTTGACCATTCTCCGGTTATTTTTTCCGCCACGGTGTACGTACCGTCTTCATTTACCTCAAGCCAGCTCGCCTGTCCCTCAGGAACGCTGATTTCAACCTCTTTTGTATCTGTTTTGGTCTCCGTCGTTGTCTCAGGCTTCTTTGATTCAGAAGAATCCTTCTTGGAATCTGTCGCCTTATTGGTATCGGAAGTATTCGTTGAGGAAGTCTTCTCCTGCGTCTTGGATTCACTATTTACGCTTACCGTACGTGAAGGAACCGGATTTGTTTTACTGGTAGTACACGTACGAACCGAGAAAATGATAATAAGAGTCAGAATAATGGCAAGCGCAAAGACAATCGTAGCAATGGTCCGCGCGGGGTTGGAGAAAAACTCATCAAGAGCACCCAAAATACCACGACGACGAGGACGGCGCATCGTACGCGGTGACGATCCCGCCGGCTGACGGCGGCGAACATTTGGCCTGTCCACCCGTGCAATATTGCGAGAACCACGGCGACCTGAAATAGTGGATGCGCGCTCGTACGGAGCCGCCGGATCATCGTAGTGCAAATCGTCCACATATTCACTTGGCCCCACGCTTCTTGTACTCACATCAGAGCGAGAACCAAGCCTTGAGCCACGGGACATCATGCGCGTTTGATCATAGGATGGCGGATACGAAGATGATTGTGTCTCACGAATCAAGCGAGAAGAACCTTCCGTTCCAGACACTCCCGCAATCCCCACACGACGCCGCGCAGCGACACCGCGCGTACGGGCCCGCGCCGAACTTTGCCTCTGAGAAGCATCAACCGAAGCATTATATGCATGGCCGGTTGCGTATTCGGAAAACGAATACGCATTTGTCTCATTAGAAGAGCTTGCTAAAGGAACACTTGATTGGCGTGAGCGCACACCTGAAGTGGTTGCAAAAGCACCCATATCACCTGCGGGACCGCCTGCCGTTGGAAGCAATCCATGATACTGTACATACGCCTTTGGACGGGACTCTGCCTCATTCGGAATATCATAGCCTGAAATTCCACGACCCGACTGTGTGTCGCGTGTCTTGCGTCGAAGCTCATGCGAATAGGTACCATGTTCATGTTCAAAAACTTCCTCTTGAAAGAGGTCGACGACCTCTCGAGGATTGAGTCCAAGATAGCGGGCATACGAAGACAACATACCCTGCGCATAACCACTTTGAGGAATATTTTCAAAATCGCCTTCTTCAAAGGCAATAAGCGCCTGTTCTTTTAACTTCAAAGTCTTTGATGCCTGGGTAATTGAAATCCCAAGCTGGCGGCGGCGGGCAACAAGCATCTCACTAAAACGCGGGCGTGGCATGCTTACTCGACCTCCTTATAGGCTGCGTCCTGCACTTTTAACTCTTCAAGTGCATCTTTATCAATCAAAACTTCACGAGGCTTGGAGCCGTTAGCCGGACCAACAACTCCCTTTGCTTCAAGCATATCCATAATTCTACCAGCACGAGCATATCCCACAGAAAGAGCACGTTGCAAACTGGATGTCGATCCCAGCTGCGAGTCAACAATAATCCGGGCGGCCTCCCAAATAAGCGGGTCATCTTCGCGAGAAGCGCCGGTAGATGCACTGCCATCAACCTGGCTGGGTACTGCAACCGTCAGGATATTGTCATGATACTCAGCGGTACGCTGCTCACGTATATACTTGACGGTTTGCTCGATCTCTTCGTCAGAAACCCAACATCCCTGTGCGCGTTTGGGCTTGCTTCCACGAAGCTTTACCAGCATATCACCGCGGCCAAGCAGCTGCTCTGCACCCTTTTGGTCCAAAATAATGCGTGAGTTGATGGAATTATCAACGGAAAGCGCTACTCGGTTGTCAATATTGGCGCGGATAAGACCCGTGACAACATCTGCAGAAGGACGTTGTGTGGCAACAATTAAGTGGATACCGGCCGCACGACCAAGCTGTGCAATGCGAACAATAGAAGATTCTACGTCTTTGCCCGCAACCATCATAAGGTCAGCTAACTCGTCGATGACAATTACAAAATACGGCATGTGTTTGGGGGGATTTTCCATGTCGGCATACTTGCCACCGTCAACGTTTCTGTTATACGTCTTAATTTCACGCACCTTATAGTGCTCAAACACCTTGAGGCGGCGCTCCATCTCAGTGACACCCCACTGAAGTGCACTTGCAGCCTGGCGGGGCTCGGTTACCACAGGAACATACAAGTGAGGAAGGCCGGCATAACCGGTAAACTCAACGCGCTTTGGATCCACCATAATAAGGCGCACCTGTTCCGGTGTGGTGCGCATCAACATCGACATCACAATGGCATTCAAAAGCACCGACTTACCCGAGCCCGTCGTACCTGCCACCAACAAGTGAGGAAGGCTCGCAAGATCAACCACGATAGGCTTGCCTTCGGAATCGCGACCAAACGCACATTCAAGAGGGCCGCCTTTTGCATACGGAAGCACGTCCGCAAGGTTAACCGCCTGTGATTTTTCATTAGGTATCTCAATACCCACAAGCGATGTCCCTGGAATAGGAGCAAAGATACGTACCGATTTTGCCGCCAGAGAAAGAGCAATGTCATCCTCAAGATTTGTTATCTTGTTGACCCGCTCTCCCTCACCCATTGAGATTTTAAACGTGGTAACCGAAGGACCGGACACCCAACCAACAACCTGACTGGAAAGACCAAACTCCTCCAGTGTTGATTGGAGACGCTGTGCGGTAGCCTCAAGTTCATCTTGGGAGACGGCAGACTTCCCTGAGTTGGCATTTGTCTTTAAAAGCGAGAAGGGCGGAAGTTCATAGGTGCTGTCGTCATCGCCGGGTCTTTTAAGCGCATCGGGGTTTGCAAGAAAATCCGGAACGTCGTGTTTCTGCTTACGAGATCCGGACTTTTTCCTCGTCTTCTCAGACGTCTGTGTATCCAAGGAATCCGTACGGTCTTTTTCCGCGTGGGTATCCTGTGCGAGAAGCGTTGTTTTAGCCTTATCTAAAAGACTCGTAGGAGCATCTCCTGCGTCCTCACGCGCCTCATCTTCTTCAAATTTTTGTGCACGACGGCGCAAGACGCTGGTCTTTCGATCCCCAATGAAGGTGGTTTTGCCTTCTCCCGTCTCATCAAAAAGCGACGGTCGGCGAGAGTCCTTGCGTCCCCTCTTGTTTTGAGGAGCAGCGTCTCCTTCATCCCACGAGGCTTCTTCCTGCTTGGCCAAACGCTCTTCTTTGCGCAGACGATGTTCTTCTCGCAAATCATCAAGGCGCCCTGAGGCGCGCATGACCATGTCAGAAATTGAGAAGCCACAAACAACAATGCCTGCAATAAGCACACCGCACAAAAAAATGTTTCCCACAATACGTCCAAGCAACTGCAAGAGTAGCAGCGCTATGCCGCCTCCTACATAGCCACCGGCAGCTTCAAGGTTTGCGACATACAACAAACTCTGCGGATTTGCTTCTGCTCCGGGAAAGTTCAGGGAAATCAGTGCAAGGGCAGCCAGCACGTCAAGAACCAGCCCCGTTGCAATGCGTGTAGAAATGGATCCTTCATTTCGCATAAAGAAGGTCATGGCAACCACAAAAAGCGCAATGGGAAAAAGAGGCGCACCGGTACCGAAGCACAACCTGAGAGCATGGCCCGTTGCATGTGTCACCACGGCTGAAGTAGGCACCAGTACCGAGACAAACAGTGCTATGGCAAGCACCGCAAGAACAACACCGATAATATCGTTCTGAACAGGTGTAAGACCCTTGGAAAGAGTAGAACGACCTGAACGGGTTCCTCGTTTTGCTGCATTTGAGCTACGTTTAGCGGGCATTCGGCTTAGACCTCCATAACAACCGGAATGACCATTGGACGAGTATGTGTTTTAGTCCAAAGGAAATTGGAGAGAGAATTTCTGATGTTTTTACGCATTGCTTCAGGGCTTGAACCTTCAGACTTAGAGAATTTATCCACTTGCGTGCGGACTAAATTCTGGGCACCGTCCATAAGTTCGTCGTCCGTAGCAAACGAGACACCTCGACCGGACACCTCGACCACGCCTGCCCTTCTGCTGCGACCTACAAGGGTTACCACAACCGTAACAATGCCGTCTTGGGCAAGACGCTGGCGATCGCGCAGTACCACGGGATTAGATTCAGTTACCGACAGACCGTCCACAAAGACAACGCCGGACTCAACGGACTTTCCGCGCTTTATCTTTCCCGAACGCATCTCAAGCGAGTCTCCGTTATCCAAAATGAAGATGTGCTTATCGGGGATGCCCATCTGTTTTGCAAGCTCCGCATGAGCGCGAAGGTGTACGGCCTCTCCGTGTACCGGCATAAAGTTCTTCGGGCGCGCCATACCCAAAACAAGCTTGAGCTCTTCTTGGCTACCGTGACCGGAAACATGAACGAGCGTTTTTGACTTGTCGTAGATGGCACAGCCTATTTTGGAAAGCGAATTGATAATGGACTGCACGCTTTTCTCGTTACCCGGAACCGGCGTTGCGGAAATAATCACGGTATCTTGCGGACGGATGGTCAACGATTTATGCTCGCCGTTGGCCATACGGGCAAGCGCCGAAAGCGGCTCTCCCTGTGAGCCCGTACATAAGACAACAATGCGATCATCTGCAAGTTTATCAACATCGTATGCATCGACAATGTTCTTGTCAGAAATGTTGAGGTACCCAAGATCGCGCGCCACTTTGGTGTTGGTAATCATGGAACGTCCCGTTACCACCACCTTGCGACCTACCGCAACGGAAGCATCACATACCTGCTGCAACCGGTGAATATGAGATGAGAAGGACGCCACAAAGACACGGCCCTTTGCGTTTTTAATGATATGCCTCAGCGCAGGGCCTACCGCAGCCTCGGATGGTGTAAAGCCGGGACGATTTGCATTGGTGGAATCGGAGAGCAAAAGGTCAAGGCCTTCTGAAGCAAATTTGGTAATGGCGGCATAGTTGGGACGCACGCCGTCAATGGGCGTTTGGTCAAGCTTAAAGTCTCCCGTATGCATCAAAGAACCCGCAGGTGTTTTCATATGCACACCAAACGCAGCCGGAATAGAGTGAGTCATCGAGAAAAACGTGACGTCAAACGCACCAAAGTGAATGTTTGAGCCGTCGTTGACCTCGCAGAGCTTTACACCGGTTATGGAATGCTCCGACAGCTTACCTTCAATAAAGCCCAAAGAAAGCTTGCTGGAATAAATGGGAACTTTGCGGGTCAAATCCATCAAAAGGTATGGCAAGGCTCCAATGTGATCTTCATGACCATGGGTGATCAAGATGGCGCGCAGCTTATGCTCGTTCTCCAGAACATACGTATAGTCGGGAAGCACGAGGTCAATGCCAGGCTGCTCGTCATCGGGAAACATAAGGCCGGCATCGATAAGAACCATATCATTACCGTACTCAAAGACGGTCATGTTTTTACCAATGCCGTCTAAACCACCCATAGGAATAATCTTTAAGGGTGTTTCTCTTTTTGGCATTAAGAACAAATCCTTTCGTAGAGCAGATTTCTCTGCTTGTGGAACTATTTTTTTGGCGAGAAGCACTTCTCGCCTATCGTCTACGCTAAACGTACAGTTAGTGTCTATTATATTTTAAAACTCGTACAAAAGTTTGCTCGATTGCCATCTTAGTAAAAAACGCAAACTTATACCCCAAAATACACAAAACCCCAGTATTTCACTGGGGTTTTGCTATCAGCTTTATTAGCTGCCAAGAAATCTATGCAAAAACCTTACGCGTCATGATGACGACGCGGCTGACGACGCTCGCTTGAGCTTCCATTGTCGCCAGGATGGCGACGGACGCGCCTTTCCTCATTCTTCTTGCCGGATCCGGCAGGAACTTCAGGCTTATCGAGACGATCGAGGGAAATCTTGCCCTTCTCGTCAACTTCAAGAACGCGAACCTTCACTTCGTCTCCGATGGAAAGAACGTCCTCAATTTTCTCAACGCGACCCTGCGCGACACGAGAAATGTGGAGCAAGCCATCTTTACCGGGCAAAAGCTCAACGAAGGCACCAAACGGTTGAATGCCCACAACGCGACCGGTATATTCCTCGCCTACTTCAGGAACCTTAACGATGGCCTTAATGCGCTCCGCAGCTGCCTCGGCAGCTCCGTTCGTACCGGCGATAAAGACCGACCCGTCCTCTTGGATGTCAACGGTTGCACCGGTGTCTTCCTGGATACCACGAATAACCTTGCCGCCGCTTCCGATAACGTCGCGAATCTTATCGGTAGGAATAGAAAGCGAGAGAATCTGAGGGGCCGTCTCTTTCGTTTCTTCACGTGGTGCAGGAATTGCCTCAAGCATCTTGTTCAATATGAACATCCGGCCCTCATGAGCCTGCATAAGCGCCTGACGCAAAATCTCAGGGGTAAGACCGGTAGCCTTGTTGTCCATTTGCATCGCCGTGATGCCCTTGGTTGTACCGGTTACCTTGAAGTCCATATCGCCGAGGAAGTCTTCAAGACCCTGAATGTCCGTCAGGACAACCGTCTTGCCATTCTCCTGGATAAGACCCATGGCAACACCGGAGACGGGGCGCACCAGCGGCACACCGGCATCCATAAGGGCAAGCGTCGATCCGCAGGTAGAAGCCATTGAAGAAGAACCGTTAGACTCCATGACCTCCGAGACTACGCGAATTGCATAAGGGAACTCGTCCTCAGAGGGAATAACGGGGAGCAGAGCTCGCTCTGCAAGAGCACCATGGCCAATCTCACGACGCTTGGGGCTTCCCATGCGGCCGGTTTCTCCGGTGCAGAACGGTGGGAAGTTGTAATGGTGGATATAGCGCTTGCCATCAACGGGTTCAATGGTATCAAGACGCTGCCATTCATTGAGCATACCAAGGGTGCAGATGGAGAGAACCTGCGTTTGACCGCGCTGGAAAAGACCCGATCCGTGTACCAGAGGCAGGTAATCGGGCTTTACCATGATGGGTCGAATCTCATCGGCCGCACGTCCGTCAACGCGCTCGCCTGTCTCAACAACCATAACGCGCATGGCATGCTTTTCCAGGCTCTTGAGCTCAACGGCAATGGCACGACTCCACTCCTCTTGCTCTTCCTCGTTAAACTCAGCCTTGATTGTCTCCATAAGATCGGCCACTTTAGCCATACGAGATTGCTTATCGGCATCTTTTAAGGCTGCACTCATCTCATCATAGTGGGCAAAGATGCGCTCATGTACCTCGGGAATTGGCTCATCGAGAATATACTCGCGCTTCTCGATTGGACCATTGACTGCTTCCCACTTCTCAAAGAACTTCTTTTGCTCTTCACAAAATGCCGCAATCGCCTCTTGTCCAAAGGCCATAGCTGACAGCATGTCCTCTTCTGAAATCTCGTAGGCGCCGGCCTCAAGCATTGAAATAAAGGTTGCAGAGCCTGCAAGCTCAAGGTCAAGATCAGATTGATCACGCTCTTCATAGGTTGGATTGACGAGAAACTCTCCGGTCTCGCTATTGCGCCCGATTCTGACACAGGCTAAAGGACCCTCGTACGGCACGCCACCAATATGCAATGCAGCAGAAGCGCCCATGACAGAAATGGTATCAACCGCGTTAATTTGATCCGCAACAAGCGAGGTTGCCACAACCTGCACCTCATTGCGGAATCCCTCAGGAAACGAAGGACGCAGCGGGCGGTCAATCATACGAGCGATAAGCGTGGCCTTCTCGCTTGGACGAGCTTCACGCTTAAGATACCCGCCGGGAATACGTCCTACGGCGTACATCTTTTCAATAAAATCAACGGTGAGTGGAAAGAAATCGTAATCTTTACGCTCTTTTGAGACAACTGCGGTCAGAAGCACCGTAGAATCCCCGCACTTAACCACACAAGCACCGGTTGCCTGTTTTGCGAGTTCTCCCGCCTCCAGTACATAGTGCTTACCATACAGATCAAACTCGTGTGTTACTTTTGCCATATATATCCCTCTTCTATCTCCGCCTGCCCCATTGCAGACGGGCTCACAAACATAAAGGGCGCCAGTTGCGGCGCCCTTTAAATACCACGTTACTGGATGTTATCGCGGATACCCAAACTCTTAATAAGTTCACGATATTCTTCGATATCATTCTTCTTGATATAGGAAAGAAGACGACGACGCTTACCAACAAGCATCAAAAGGCCGCGACGGGTATGGAAGTCTTTCTGATGTGACTTCATGTGCTCAGTAAGCTCACGAATGCGCTCGGTTAAAAGAGCAACCTGTACCGGAGCCGAACCGGAGTCCTTCTCGTCTTTGCCGTACTGCTTGATAAGCTCAGCCTTACGTTCCTTGGAAACTGCCATAAATAAAACCACCTTTCATATATTCGCCTCACACTGAACAAACGCCGGCAGTGACAATTTGCTAAGAGTGAGGTACTAACCTGAAGAAGTTTACCAAAAAACTACCGCGAGTACCATATCTACACACTCAATAAAAACTCAAAAGCTCGAAGACGGGCATCTAAGTGCGTAGCTGCCCACATATGAGCCAGGCTCAAGAGAAAAAATGCCGTTTCAGGGTCAATCGCAACTTCCTCAATTTGGTCAAACGTCAGTGAGATAAGAGACGCGAGCCACAACCGTTGTGAAGCACTCAGCGCCTCTGCCCCTTCAACTTCACGGGCACATGACGCACACAGCACACCTCCCGCACGTGGCGAGAAGAACGTGGGGGCTTCATCCCCACAGGCAATGCACGAATTAAGCTCCGGACGCCAGCCTCCATGTGCAAGCACCTTAAAGACATATGCAGCCACTATAACGTCTTGGTGCGCTTCATCCGATGCTCTCTCCACCGCAGTAAGCGCACGCGAAAGAATAGGAAACAAAAAGGTGTCGGTATATCCTTCAATACAGGTAAGGCGTGCTATCTCACAGAGAGTTGACGCTGCCGACACACGTGAAAGATCACCTCGAATCTTCTCGTGAGCGCACAGAAGTGATGCTTCCGAGACCACAAAGAGGGATCTTCCTTCGGCAACCAGCATGTCAACTTCAGAGAACAGTTCAGTCCGCGCAGCGAGACGGCCTCCCGGCTTTCGGGCTCCCTTTGCCACGGCACGCAGCTCTTCTCCCGTGTCAGTAAGACAGGTCAGGATAAGATCTTGCTCGCCAAGCTTGGTTCTGTCTAAAACAAGAGCCTTTATTCGACGTGTACGTCTGGCAGCCACGATTAATCCTCGGATGCATATCCCAAGCGGCGAATCTCATTGGCATCTTTTCGCCATTGCGGCTGAACACGAACTTGGAGGTCAAGATAGACGGAACAGTTGAAGAGCTTTTCCAAATCTTTTCTCGCTTGAATGCCTATACGCTTAATCATCGATCCGCCTTGTCCAACCACGATCCCTTTTTGACTTTCACGCTCAACAAGGATGGTCGCAGCAATGGAAGCATGGGTATCGCTTAAAAACTCAAGCTTATCGCAGACGACACCAATTGAATGAGGTACTTCTTGACGGAGATTGTGTAAGAGCTTCTCTCGGATGAACTCTGCCACAAGATCTTCGTCAGACGCATCAACGTCCATATCATCCGGGAACCACTTGGGTCCTTCAGGAAGATGCTCTGCGACACGGGCGACAAACGCCTGGACGTTAAAGTCCTCCGTTGCGGACAGCACCAGCACGTCATCGAAGTGACCGAGTTTCTGCGCCGCCTCAAGCTGAGCGGATACCTTCTCTTGATCTGCAAGATCGGCCTTGGTTATAACAAGCAGCTTATATGAAGCTCGTGCTGCGCTGACGTGCTTTGCCACCCACTCATCACCACGGCCAACAGGCTTTGTGGCGTCAACGAGAAACGCAACGCAATCGGCATCGTTGAGCTCACCTAATGCAGTCTTGTTGAGCTCTTTGCCAAGAGCGTCTTTTGGCTTGTGCAACCCGGGCGTGTCAATAATAACCAGCTGAAAGTTGGGGCCATTTACCACCCCGCGAAGGCGACGGCGCGTTGTTTGTGCCACAGGCGAGGTAATAGCAATCTTTTCTTTCAGGCACGCATTTAAAAGCGTTGACTTACCCACGCTTGGCCTGCCTACAAGAGCGACAAAACCACTTTTAAAGGGATGTTCTGATATCACAGGCAGATCCGCCACAAAAACCTCCTCGTATATACCTATAGATGAAAAAGAGCTCGAATAAAAACGAGAATACCGATGATTGCGGAAATCCCGCTCATGAACCATGAAGCGGCAGCGGCAATGTCTTTTGCCTTTCCGGCCAGCGGATGAAATTCCGGAGAAACCAAATCAACAACGGTCTCAACCGCGGTGTTCATGAGTTCCGCTGAGATAACTGCCCCGATACACCCTACTATGACAATCCAGCCAAAGAGATCCAGTCCTATAAAGAGGCTTACAACCAAAACCATCGCCGCAATACCGAGCATACGCTTGAGGTTTGCCTCTTGCTGAACGGCACCTCTGAACCCCTGAACAGCAAAAAGAAAGCTCCTGCGATAACTCGTATGTTTGCCTCTTGAGCCCGGAATCATTCGTCTGTCCCCTCACGATGGCGGGTAAACGTTACAAAAGCAATGGGATTATCCGTTTTAATCATAGCAACAAGTGCGTCTTCACGCGCCTCCATGCACTCGGCTTCCTCGTCATTCAGATGATCGTAGCCCAAAAGATGAAGCATTGCATGAACCAGCATCAAGCGAAATTCGTCGGCCGGCGTTGTGCGATAGGTTGCTGCCTGCCGTTTGATATATGCCGGAGCAAGCAAGATATCTCCCAGCTCACAAGGCTCACCGGGCGCCAAGTCTTCATCGTTGGGTCTTTCCACCTCAAGAGAAATGACATCTGTGACCGCATCCGTATTGCGCCAGGTACGATTAACGGTGCGGATCTCCTCATCACTCACTATTGAAATTGACACCATGCAGGGGCGCACTACCTTCTCTTGTGCAAGCACAAAGTTGCAGGTAGAAATAATCTCATCCTCAGGTATGAGAAGCTCAACACCATCTGAGATGGAAATGTCGTATTCATTATGCATGGGTTGAAGGTCTCCTTTGGAGGGGCTGGTTCTTCTCGCTTTGCTCATATGCATCAACAATTTTAGCAACAAGGGTATGTCGAACAATGTCTTCTTTGCCTAAATCAACAAACGCAATGTCATCAATGTCCGAAAGTATTTGGCGCGCAACGCTCAGCCCGCTTTCACCCAAAAGATCGCGCTGCGTTGCGTCTCCCGTTATGACAAACTTTGACGAAAAACCCAGGCGGGTGAGAAACATTTTCATCTGTTCCGGCGTGGTGTTTTGTGCCTCGTCAAGAATGACAAAGGCATCATTCATGGTTCGCCCACGCATGAACGCAAGCGGAGCAATTTCAATTACTCCCTGCTCAATGAGGGAATTTCCACGGTCTCTCTCAAGCATGTCAAAAAGTGCGTCGTACAGAGGACGAATATAAGGATCGAGTTTTTCTTCAAGAGTTCCCGGCAAAAATCCCAAAGACTCCCCCGCCTCAACCACGGGACGCACCAACACAATACGGCTGGTATCCTTACGTTTAAGAGATGCAATTGCCATGGCCATGGCCAGATATGTCTTTCCCGTGCCGGCAGGGCCAAGACCAAAGGTGATGGTATGGTTTTCTATTGCATCGACGTATCTTTTTTGGCCCACCGTTTGCGGCCGAATCGAGCGTCCACGAGAGGTTAAGAGAATGCCCTTGGAAAGCGATTTTTGATGCACGGGATTTTTGTGTCCCATGTGATCAAGCAACAAGTCCACATCCGCAACCGTTGGAATGCCTCCTGATTCAACCATCTGAATCAGATTTGAGAAGATGATAAGAGCCTGCTCAACATCGTGGGCAGAACCGGAAATAGTAATGGTGGTCCCTCGCACGGAAATGAGGGCTTTGAAAACTCCTTCTATACGTCGGAGCAATATGTCGGAGGGCCCCATAACAGCCGTAGGATCAACTGAATCCGGAATGGTTAAGCGCACCTGTGTTGGCTCCATGGTCCTCCTCTACGCCGTAATAATCGATGCCTTAAGTGTAGCGTCCTTTAAAACAGATTCAAAATGTACCGGTACAAGTGAGTCAAGCGGGATGTCCTCATCAATCATTACATCAAAAAGGCCGCTTGAAACCGCTTTGCCCGGACGCTGCACAATAACCAAATCGGTGCTTCCGACGAGGCTTTGCGCATTGTCATAGCGCATCTTTTGTGCAAGCTCACGCATTTTATGGGCGCGTGCGGCCATTATCTGCGGCGAAACCTGGTTGGGAGCGTCTGCCGCCGGCGTGCCGGGACGTTTTGAGTACCGAAAGAGATGCATCTTTGAAAAATTCATTTCCTTACAAAACGCATACGATTCCTCAAATTCTTCTTCCGTTTCTCCCGGAAATCCAACGATGAGATCGGTGCCAAGAGCTACCTGCGGAAGATATGTACGTGCCGCAGCAACGGCACTGCGATAGAGCTCAGCTCCGTATGCACGTCTCATACGGTGCAGCGTCTCGTCGCAGCCGGACTGCAGGCATATATGTAAAAAGGGCGCTATACGACCATGGGACGCCGCAATGGACTCAAGAAGGGCTTCATCCACGTCAGGGGGCTCAAGCGAAGACAGACGCACACGCTCTATCGTTGTTTTTCTCAATATAAGACGTAAAAGCTCCGGAAGCCGCACGTCCTTCTCGGCAAAGCGCGAGGTATAGCTACCCAAATTAATGCCGGTAAGCACCACTTCATGAGCTCCGGCTTCCTGAGCTTCTTGGATTTGCCTCAATACCTCAGTCGGATCAAGCGAGCGAGCAGCCCCTCGTGCCTTCCACACAATACAATAACTGCAGCGATTATTACAGCCGTCCTGAATCTTGATGCCCGGACGGGTGCGTCCGGTGGGGGTTGGCTTTTGCAGGAGGTACCCCTCATCGGTGACTCCGTCAAGAGCACGGCCAAGCTCCTGCATCACCACTTCGGCAACCATGTCTTTGCGTACTTCAACGACAACATTGGGTGCCAGAGAGGAAAGCTCGTCTGCAAAAAGACTTGCGACACACCCGGTTGCCACAACAAGAGGTGCATGCGGAAGTGCCGCCGCATGGCGTATGGATTTCCTTGTTTTTGCCTCCGCCTCGGCGGTCACGGCACAGGTATTAACAATAATAGCCGCGGCATCCTTGGGCTCTACAATCGCACAGCCAAGCTGTATAAGGTCGGAAGCCATAAGATCAAGCTCAACACGGTTTACACGACACCCCAGGTTGAGCAGAGCCACTCCTTTGGCCTCTTTGTTTGCCATACTACTTTCTCGATTTCTTATGCGGCCGTGGATGCTTCTTTTTTGCCTCAGAAGCGGCTTCTTTTATGTCTTTGTCAGACAGAACGTCCGAGCTTCTTTGGGCGACAAGAGCGGCAAGATCCAACAGTTGCGCAGACGTAAGATCCGTTGGCGTAGTGATTTGAACCATTACTATGAGATTACCTCGAGAAATTCCATTCACCTGAGGCATGCCGTGATTACTCACTATGATTTGCTGACCATATTGACATCCGGCAGGAATTTTTACCTCAACACGTTCGTCTTGCATAATACCGTCAACCATGACGGACGTTCCCACAATGGCCTGAAGCGAGTCTATGGAAACGCTCATGTACAAATCGTCTCCACGACGCTCAAACGTCTCGTGAGGAGAAACTTCCACGGTTACAATGAGATCTCCCGTTGTGTCCCCACGCACACCGGCCTCTCCCTTTTCCTTAATGACAAGAGACTGACCGGAATGAATGCCGGCGGGAATATCGATACGCAGGTGCTCGTGATCGGGAGTACGACCTTCTCCCCCACATGTTTCGCAGGGCTTATCAATCTTTTTTCCGGTACCAGCACACTCGGGGCAAACCGCCTGTGTCTGCATTTGACCGAAAACCGTTTTTTGAACCTGTACGACCGCGCCCGTTCCTTTGCAGCGCGGGCACGTTGTTATATGTCCTCCTTCTGCCACGCCGGATCCGTTGCAGTCATCACAGGGAGACAGTCTGTCATAGGCGATTGTTTTATGCGTGCCACAAGCGGCTTCCTCAAGAGTAATGGAGAGATGTATGGCCATATCCGAGCCGCGTGTCCGTGTATGCGCACCGCCGTGGCCCGACCTTCCTCCAAAGAATGAATCAAAAATATCGCTGAAGCCGCCAAAGCCTCCGCCAAAAATATCGGACATATCAACATAACTTGAAGAGGCACCAAAACCGGCAGGGCCACTTGCGTCTCCGTATCGGTCATAGTTGGCGCGCTTGGTTTCATCGGAAAGAACGGAGTATGCCTCGTTGACCTCTTTAAAAAGAGCTTCAGCATTAGGATCATCCGATACGTCCGGATGCAGCTTACGGGCTTTCTTCAAAAACGCTCGCTTGATGGTACGCTGGTCAGCGTCCTTCTCAACTTCCAAAACCTCGTAATAGTCCCGCTTTGGTTTCACGCTTAACGTCCCCCATTACCTACGAACTTGTATGTCTTTTACGAAAAGAACAGCCTTGCGTCCTTCTCGCTTCTCCTTACAAAATATCTCCTACCAGCGGCCTAAACCAGCCGTACAGGAAAAGAACATATAAGCAACCAGTGCCCACGCAATGCCTGTCAGAGCGCCGTTTACTACCGCATAGCCAAGATTTCTCCACCAACGCCGCGAACGTTTAATACCATCGCCTACGATATTTCTTACGCCAAAAACAACCAGCATCGCAACAATAATCGTACCCAGAAGAGAAGCGCCCGTAGCCAGGTCAACCGCAAAAAATGGAAGTGCTATGCCAATTGCTCGCGCACCCATTGACTGGCGCAGGGTAACCTGTTCTTCCGGAACGCGCACGCGCACGACAAAATCGCCTGTCTTTGAGCCGTTTGTACCGGCGTTACCCTTGCCCTCCATGCGAATTTCATCTCCGTCGTGCGCATGGGGCGGAACATTCACCACCACTTCGCTGGCACTCAGTACCCTTCCTGAGCCACCACACGCCTCGCACGGATCTGCCACCACATGTCCGGTTCCTTCGCACTCAGGACATTCCATCTCAACGGTACCAAAACCAAAAATACCCGAAAGATCCACGTGAATATGACCGCTTCCCCCACACGTAGGACAGGTAGAGGAAGCTTCGCTGTGATGCACTGAACCGGAACCATGACAGGCCTCGCACACAGAAAAACGCTGATAGGTAATACCCCTACGTACGCCCTCTTGAGCCTGCGTAGGCGTAAGGGTCAAATCATATTCAATATCGGCACCGGTTTGCGGTTTGTACGCCCGTGAGCGCCGTGAACCTTGCGAACGCCACGAGGAGAAATCAACGCCACCAAAAGGAAATCCCCAACCAAAGGGATCTTGACCGTATGAGTTTGAACCTGCAGGCGATCCGGAAGGACCATAACCACCCGCAAAGGGATTACCCGAGCGCATTGCATCGTAGCGACGACGCTTTCCCTCATCAGAAAGTACCGCATACGCTTCAGAAACTTCTTTGAAGCGCGCTTCCGCATCGGGCGCTTTATTAACATCGGGGTGTAGCTTACGTGCTTTTACCTGAAACGCCTTACGGATTTCTTCGGTAGTAGCAGTCTCTGAGACTTCGAGAATGGCGTAATAGTCCTTCTCGTTCATCGATGCCATGCAGTATCTCCAACCATGTGATTAAATTATTGCGAACCGGACCTCGCAAATTGTACCCACAAATACCAATGTTAATGCAAATCCCAAAGACGTCCATAGAGTTCGTTACCCAAAAGCCAGCCTGACTCCGTGGGTGCCAAAGCACCGGCTGCAGTTCTGGTGAGAAGACCATCGCGCACACAACGCTCCAACACCAAATCAACCCGCCCTTTTCCAAGAACTTCCTGCGCATATGCTACCAAAGACGGTGACAGCCCCTGCGCAAGACGGGCTCCGAGCATAAGGTCTTCGGCCGCAGCTTCACGGACATCCAAAAACTCAACGTCAAACGATGTGTCCGCAAGTGTCTTTCCGGCCGCAATTGATTGCCGGGCGTCGCATACCTTGAGTCGAACCCGAAATGCGTCTTTTGGAAGTTGTGGAAGTGAGATGTGTACGGACTTGAGCATGTCGTAGCCTTCACGTGTCAACATGGACGCCGCACCCGTGCCAAGCCCTATATATGGTCCGGCAGTCCAATAGCAAATATTATGTCGGCAGGCTTTGTGATTTCGTGCATAGCTTGCCACTTCATAGCGAGCATAACCTGCACCTTTAAGGATCTTCTCGGCCTCTTCCATACGGTTGGCTTGTACGTCTGGACCATTCCAAGGCGTCTTTGCACCTGCCGTTTGTTTTGCAAGCGGCGTACCCTCTTCAATGGACAATGGATACACGCTCACGTGATTCGCATCAAGCTCCAAAAACGTTGCAAGCGTTTGCTGCCACGATTTTTGTGTTTGACCCTTTAAGGCACACATGACATCACACGACACGTCAAAGCCCATGGAAGCGGCAGCACGCACCCGATCAAACGCCTGCTTCGCACTGTGAATGCGACCAAGCCAGAGAAGCTCCGCATCACAAAAACTCTGCACTCCCAAAGAAATACGAGTTGCACCCGCCTCTTTAAGGGCGAGAAGCACCTCATCGGTAAGTGAATCCGGATTAGCTTCACACGAGAGCTCGGTAATGGGAGCCTTGGTGCGAATGCACGAAACGAGCCGACCAAGTTCTGCTCCCAAAAGAGTTGGCGTCCCTCCACCCACATACGTACTTTGGCAATCTTCAAGCAACCCCAACGCATACGCTTCTTGAATTTGGGATTCAATAGCAGCCTCATAGCGAGCCATCAGCGGATCGGAAGATGCCGTAGCCCACGAGGCAAAATCACAATAGACACACTTATGAGCACAAAACGGGATGTGCACATAGAGCGCTTGGACACCATTCAAATGCAACCGCTCCGACCAACTGCATTCCGGCTTATCGCTAGCGCCTGACATATCCCTCACGTTCCGGATCAATCTCATTCGTCACGCAAAAGAGCAACTCATCAGCAAGACGTATAAAATCGGATGCCGTTACGCAACGAACCGAGCGTCCGCGCCAATACGCCGCATGAGGTACCCCACGAAAATACCATGTTGAAAGGCTGCGCGCCCGCGCAATATGAATATGAGCGGCCTCCAGAAGATGCACATGCAGCTTGAAAGCGGAAAGTCGCTGGGAGAGCGTTGGACAAAACAGCTCTTTTTCAGCACAGGCCCTTCTGGTATTTGCAAATATCCAAGGATCTCCATAGGTGCCACGCGCAAGCATGACTGCGGATATCCCTGTTGTTTTGAGTACACGAGCAGCGTCATGGGCGCTCATTACATCCCCTGAGCCAATAACCGGAATTGAAACCGCATGGACCACGCGCTCCACGCAGTCCCAATCAGCCTTGCCCTGATAGAGCTGCGAGGCAAAGCGCCCGTGAACGGTTACCGCCGCCGCTCCCGCCGCTTCCAAGGCCCGTGCAAACTCGGGTGCACGCTCTGAACCTACGATGCGTCCCCGGCGAATCTTAGCCGTAACCGGTACGTCTACCTCTGAGATGCACGCGCGCACAATCTCCGCCGCACGAACGGGATTGTCAAGAAGAGCCGATCCCTCCCCTTTTTTGACAACTTTCGGCACGGGACACGCCATGTTAATGTCGATAAGAGCCAGCTTTGGCCCAAGACGTTCGGCTATCTGAGAGGCTGCCTCACGAAACTGTTCGGGTTTTGAACCAAACAACTGAACCGCAATGTCCGGCTCAGGATCAAGCGGATATACAAGCTGCCAGGTTTTCTCGCCCCCAAAGTGGATGCCTGCCACAGAAACCATCTCGGTATAGGCAAGAGCCGCTCCACCCGCTCGTGCAAGAAGGCGGTATGCCCCATCGCTCACGCCTGCCATCGGTGCCATAAGAACCGGATTGTGTGCCAGGCGTTCGCGCAGGCTATTCCCTGATGTAAACGGTGCAAGAGAAGCATCAAGACCCGCTGAGTCCGCCTCTTGTTTGAGAATTTCCGCTATATCCCCACTCACAAAATCACTCATCGTCAACTTTCAAAACCGCCAGGAAGGCTTCTTGCGGAACTTCCACAGAACCAATCTGCTTCATGCGCTTCTTTCCCTCTTTTTGCTTTTCCAACAGCTTGCGCTTGCGGGAAATGTCGCCTCCATAGCACTTCGCCAACACATCCTTGCGGCGAGCGCGGACTGTGGAACGAGAAATAATCTTGTTACCAATGGCACCTTGGATGGGCACCTCAAAGAGTTGCTGCGGGATGATGCCCTTGAGCCGATCGCACAGACCACGCGCAAGACCATATGCCTTGTCTTTATGCACGATAAACGACAGGGCGTCTACCACGTCTCCCGCCAGCAAAATGTCAAGCTTCACCAAATCGGACGGGCGATAATCATCAAACTCGTAATCAAGTGACGCATAGCCTTTCGTACGGCTTTTGAGCTGATCAAAGAAGTCAAGAATAAGCTCCGCCAGAGGAATGGAAAGGCGCATCTCAACCGATTTATCGGTCAGATAAACCATATCCTCAGAGATACCCCGGTGATCCACAACCAACTGCATAACCGCACCAACATATTCCGGAGGCACAATAATCTTTGCCTTCAGATATGGCTCTTCAATGCGATCGATACGCGTTACATCAGGTAGGTCCTGAGGGCTTGTAATTTCAACCATAGAGTCATCGGTTTTGTACACGTGATAGTCCACCGAAGGGCTTGTGGCAATAAGGTCAAGGTCAAACTCACGCTCAAGGCGTTCCTTAACCACTTCCATATGAAGAAGCCCCAAAAATCCTACGCGAAAGCCAAAACCAAGCGCCACGGAGGTTTCAGGGGTCCATGTCAGCGAGGGATCGTTTACGCGCAGCTTATCAAGGGCATCGCGAAGGTTTTCGTATTGCTTGTTATCAATGGGGAAAAGCCCGGTAAACACCATGGGCTTTGCTTCACGATATCCCGGAAGAGGCATTTCACATGGATGATCCTTATACGTCAGAGTATCACCCACATGCACGGCTCCGGGATCTTTTAGGCCGGTAACCACATAGCCTACCTCGCCCACGGAAAGAGAATCAAACGCCACTTCAAGCGGACGTTTTGCGCCAACTTCTTCAACAAGAAACGGTGTGGCGGCCTGCATCATCAAAAGCTGATCTCCGGCTTTGATAGAGCCGTCAAAGACGCGAACCGTTGCCACTACGCCTCTGAACTGATCAAAATAGGAGTCCAAAATCAAAGCTTTAAGCGGCGCGTTCTTGTCCCCTTTTGGCGGAGAAACAAGATAGACGATTGCCTCGAGAAGATCGCGGATCCCCTCACCGGTTTTCCCCGAAACGCACACGGCATCATCAGCCGGAATGGCAAGACTGTCTTCAATTTCAGCCTTTACTTCATCAGGATGCGCCGAGGGCAAATCTATTTTATTGATGGCGGGAACAATATCTAAATCCGCATTCATGGCAAGCATGGCATTTGAAACCGTTTGCGCCTCAACACCCTGCGTTGAATCCACTACCAGCACCGCTCCTTCACACGCGGCGAGAGAACGAGAGACTTCGTAGGTAAAGTCAACATGGCCTGGAGTATCAATCAAATTGAATTGATAGCGCTCACCATCGTCTGCGTCATACATGACGCGAACGGCATTCGATTTGATGGTGATACCGCGCTCACGTTCAATATCCATAGTATCCAGCAACTGAGAGTCCATATCGCGTTCTTCAACGGTATGGGTAAGCTCCAAGATGCGATCGCTGATGGTTGATTTCCCGTGATCGATGTGCGCAACAATGGAAAAGTTGCGGATATGTAATGTGTCGTATGTATTCATAAAGAAAATAATAGCTCATACCGAGCACATCGTGCTATACTTTTACAGCTGTCCTCATCGTGTCTCAGCGTAGAGGCCTCACATTGTACATTCGAAAGGAACCACACGTGGCTAACATTAAGTCTCAGAAAAAGCGCATTCTCACCGCTGAGAAGGCACGTCAGCGTAACAAGGCTGTCCGCTCCGAGCTCAAGACCGCCGTTAAGCATGTTCGCGCTGCCGTCGAAGCCGGCGAAAAAGATGCAGCTCAACTTGCAGCTAATAAGGCAGGTCGTCTTCTTGATAAGGCTGCTTCCAAGGGTATCATCCACAAGAACCAGGCAGCCAAGCGCAAGAGTGGCGTTCAGAAACTCGTGAACACACTTTCATAAACGCTGCACTCACTACGATGTCAAGGCGGACTCTTCGGAGGCCGCCTTTTTTGTTTGGACACGTTTGCATGAGGAACAAGCATCACATAATAAACTTGCAGTTTCTATGAAGCCAAAGCATAGACTGTATACTTATTAAAAGAGTAGCAAACGGGAGGGTTCCTGGCATGTATGCCGGCAGCCCCCGCAGGAGTGATGTTAATGCGCATCAACGTTACAACGCTCAAAGAAATCGTCAATACAAACCGCCATGCGGTACAGCAACAGGCACAAAAGTGCCAATCCCAAATAGAGACACTCAACCGGATCTCAACTGACAGTGGCATATGTGACAGTAAAGCCTATCGAAGCATGTTTGACTATCTGCGCCGTGTCAAAGTCCCTGCGCTCATGCAGCAAGTTGTCTTTCTCGAAGCATATGTCACCGACATGCAGACCGATCTTGACCGCCTGTCAGAACTTGAAACGGACGGTTCAGGCATACTGGATACCGATGAGCTGACGCATCAATTGAACAATCTCCGACTCATAAACGATGACATAGCCCGATGGATTGAAAGAAACAGAGAACAGAACCCCACTGCATGTTTCCATGTCACGCAAGTGATGCAGGGTAATCAGGATTTCATGGCCCATCTGCAGCAACAGATTGACCTGGCTCTGACATATGGATCCGATTCGTCGATTTATGCTTCGTCAGCACTGGAGATGGAGATACTCGACAGAGCCTCGGCGGCTCTGGAAGCAGTGCACTACGACTCCACAATCGCTATGTATGACTTGTCAAAAGCAGATCTCTCATGGACAACTGCCGATCTTGTCGGCACGTATACATCCGCTGTGCAGAAACTAGGTGCGAGTGGGTTATCCGGAGATCTCATGAAAACCGTTATTATGACGCTAATGGGAGAAAGCGGCGAATGCTGTGCCTACGGAGGAGACCCGGTCAACCTTGCCACAGGCAATTTCATCTATCACTATGACAGTTTGGTATTCGAGAGCAGACCGCGTATGTTGCTGCGTCTGTTCTACAATTCCCATAACCACAAGTCCTCATCTTTGGGAAGAGGCTGGACGCACTCCTTCTCTGTTTCGCTTTCCATAGAGCTCAACCGGGCAATCGTCACCATGGAAGACGGCCACGCCGAGATTTTCCTTGGCACGACTGAAAACGGTTTTGAACATCTGCTGGGCAGAGCAAACACACTGACCCGTAAAGAAGATGGGTATGTTTATACAACACCCGCCGGCATCAAATACCGCTTTGATGCCCAGGGGCGCTGTCTTTCCGTTCTTGATCGCTTGGAACGCGGCGTCTTTCTTGACTACGACGGCAATCTGTTGATTGGTGCTCGCAATACCCGCGGTCCGGCCATACACTTTACCTATGATGCAGAAGGCCGAATGACGCACGCTTATGACACTACGGAGCGCTGCCTTGGTTTTTCTTATGAAGAAAACGGCTTGGTCGGTCTCAAGACGGGTTCAGGAATAACGACTTCGTTCTCCTATGATGAGCACGGATATCTTACCACCGTAACAAATGCGCGCGGTATTACTGAGCTTTGCAACGCCTTTGATCCCGAAGGTCGCGTTACCAGACAAGAATTTGCCGATGGCGGAGTAATCTCATACGCCTATGACGACGCTCGTATGCAAGTCATTGTGACCAATCAGCTTGGAAATGAGTCCACCTATATCCATGATGGCCTTTATCGCACCATTGAGGTGCGTACGGGAGACTCGGTAGAACGCCTGAGTTATAGCGAGAAGAACCTCAAGACGCGTATTGTTAATCCCCGCGGTTTAACAAGCAGGTATCGATTTGATGAAGTAGGCAATCTCGTCTGCGTCAGAAACCCTCTTAACGAATGCACCACTTACGAATACAACACTTTCAACGAGCCGGTTCATGCCGCAGTAGACGGAATAACAATCTTTCAAAACGAGTATGACGAACTCGGACAGATCACCAAGACCATTGATGCAACGGGCAATGAGACGCTCTTCTCACATGATGCAAACGGCGACATTGTGAGCGTCACACATGCCGACGGTTCCATTACAACCTTTGAACATAATATGCTTGGCTTGACAATCGCCGTCACAGGACCCCAAAGTACGACGGAATACACTGAGTTTAACGAGCATGGCCTGCCGGTAGTGCAAACGGATGGGAGCGGCAACAAAACAGGCTACGAATATGATGAGTCAGGTAACGTCACAAGTGTGATTAATGCGGAAGGCAATCGTCGAAGCTATGAGTATGATGCAGTCGGTCTTCTTATGCGTATGATTGACTACGATGGAGTTTCCGTTTCCTATGCATATGATGACGTGGGTCGTCCTATTCGTTTCACAGACAAGGATGGCTACGAACACCGGCGCGAATATGACCTTGCAGGACACCTGATAAAGAGCATCAATGCCGCCGGAGCTGCAACTACCTTTGAGTACGGCGCCAAAGACAACCTGACAAAGATGACCGATGCTTTAGGCAACTCAACAAGCTTTGAGTACGATCCTAACGGAAACCGAATTCGGACTCTTCTACCTGACGGCACAAGCACGCTCGCAGCTTATGACCAACTTGACCGCGTGTGCTCAGTATGCGACGGCTTGGGCAATACGACACACTATCAATATGACGTCATGGGAAACCTTGTTCATGTGGTCGATCCCATGAAAAATCACCTCACATGGGAATATGATGCCGCTTGCAGACTTCTCTCCGGCACCGATGCAATGGGTCGTACGACTACGTATGAGTACACCGCACTCGGCGCACTCTCGCGCATAACCGATGCAGCGCAAAGAACCACAAGCTACGAATATCTCTCCGGCGGACTGCCACATAAAGTGATCAATTCCGACGGTACGTCACTGACCTTTGGCTTTGATGCCGCGGGTAACATCGCCACCAAGACGAGTCAGAATGGCTATGAGTTGAGCTATAGCTATGACGTCATGAAACGTGTAACACAGATTTCCAACAACCAAGGACAGAAGAAATCATATCGCTATGATGCAGTTGGCAATCAGGTATCCAAGACCGACGGAAGAGGCAACACCACCGTATATGCCTATACGTCCGGCGATAACTTAGAAGAAGTCATTGAAGCTTCCGGTGCTGTCACCCGCTACGGATATGATGTAACAGGCAATTTAATATGCGTTGAACGCTTGGGCATACCGGATACCGATGCAGAAAATACCAAAACCTCCCACGCGCGCATCACCACATACGAGCATGACCCGCTTGGGCGCATCATCTGCATCACGGATGCCCTTGGTCATAGTGAGCATCTGTCCTATGACGTTATGGGCCGACTTGTTGCGCGCACTGATGCGGACGGGTTTACCACCTTATTCGATTTTGATGGCGCCGGCAGAATGAGCCGCATTACCTTTGCAGATGGCCGTACGGTACATATGACACACGATCCCCTTTCGCGCCTTATTGAGTTGCACGACTGGCTGGGAACAACAAGCTTTGCATACGATGCCGTGGGCAACATGATTCATACGCGCGACCATGCGGATCGTGAACTAGACTACACTTGGGGCCTGGGGAATGAGATACGCAGCATAACGTATCCCGGTGGCATGCAGGTATCCTATGATTATGATGAGATTCTACGACTCAGCGGCGTACATGCAAACAAAATAGACATCGCCTATAGATACGATACAAATGGCTGGCTTTCTACTCGCAGCTACTCCAACGGTACCGGTGTGCACTTTGGCTACGACGTACGTGGACGTCTCACTCATCTGTCCGGCTATGACGCCAAAGGCCCTCTGGATGAATTTTTATACGCATACGATTTGTGCGACAACACAAGCATCGTGCACGCCCAGCGCAGAGATCTGCCAGAGTTCTCAGGAACGTATACATACCACTATGACGAGCTCAATCGCTTAACACAAGTAAGCCAAGATGACCGGGCACTGAGATCCTATGAGTATGATTCTTTCGGTAACAGGACAAAACGCATCGATGCGCATACAGGTACGACTGACTATACCTACAATGCTCTTGACCAGCTCATCCGTTCAAAAGATGTCTTTGGTAAACATATCTATCACTATGATGCCCGTGGCAACTTGATTTTGGAAGAAACGGCTGAAGGTACTGCTGAAACAGCGTATGAATATGACGCTCTGAACCTTCTCTCACATGCTCGTCTGGCAGACGGCCGCGAGGCGCATTTTACCTATGATGGCATGCTACGTCGGTATTCGGTGGCGAGAAGAACCGCTGAAGGAGCAACGAGTATTCTTGAATATGTACTTGATCCTACGAAATCTTGCAACAACCTAATACAGACCTTCATTGACGGACAGCTAGACCAAAGCTATCTGTGGGATACCGATAATCTTCTTGCCATAGAAATGGGCGACAGCCAAACAGCCTCTGTTGTACAAGATCCTCTTGGAAGTATCCTGCGTATTCTTGATAATTCGAGCATACCGTCAAGCTTTGCATACGATGAGTTTGGCAACAGCGTATATGATGATGAACAAATACACATTCCATTTGCATATACCGGATACCTTAAAGACGGCATAACACGAAGTCTCTATGCACAAGCTCGCCAATACCTCCCAAACATGGGAAGATTTACATCGGCAGACCCACTACATGGGTGTACTTGGCAACCATCCACGATTAACAGATACATATACTGCGGTCAGCAGCCACTGGACTTTGTTGACCTTTTAGGACTGAGCCGTGAAGAAGCAGTAGAGTATGCACGTCAATATGCAACGGACAATCCTTTTTTGCGTAACCCCGACTACCCTATGTTCTGGCAGAATTGTGCCAATTTTGTTTCACAATCCCTGCATGCTGGTGGTGTTCCCATGAATGATAATTGGTACTGCAGTCCCACTAAAACAGAATTTTCACTTCCAGGAGCTACTTTGTTCTATCGAGGCAGGTTTTTATTTGGTGTTATAAGCAAACCTTCACCTCAAGGAATCCTATGCCTAAGTAGTTCGCTGGGCATTTACCTGGGTACATTAGGAATTGCAAAAATACAGGCGAGGAGTAACCGTCAATCCGGAAATGATATATGGGCTGATGGCAACTGGACGAGCGGAAAGGTATATTTCCACAGCAGTACTTGGAGTGCCGCACAGAATCACTACGACTATTTCAGCAATCCTACGAATGGATATATCAATAACGCGGATAATGATGTTATTAACATTCCCTCTGTTGCCTCAACTGGTTTTGATAATACAAAAAAGAGTATTTCAGAGGCTTCAAAAACAGTTAAACCAGGTGATTTGGTTTACTGGGTTAGCAGCAAAGAAGGAGTTCACCATGCCACCATCGTTACGGAAGTCCAAGATGGACAAATTATGATCACGGGTAACACAGATGCTTATTCTGATCGATCTTTATTAGACTGTATGAAACGAAACAGCACTGAAACTGTTACGATCATTCATCTCAAAGATGAGTGCTTCAGCTAAAACGAAAGTCGAGAAATAATAATATGACTAACAAAAGATACTCTATAACCTTTATTACTCGTATAATAGTAACCGCAACAATAGGGATTCTTTTTATTTTGGGGTTATGGCACATAAACTTCCCTATACATATGCGTATAGAGCTTCAACCCCTACTCGAGCGTGCAAGAGCAGTTATGAACGGCACAGCTAATCCTGTGTCCTCTGAAGAGCTTGATGGAGAATTATATTTTTGGAGCTGGGATTATGAACGGAGTACTTATCCTCGCACAGCTTACATTGAAGTTTCACCAATCAAAATAACAAGCATAATCTCTGATGGTAATGATAGAGCAATCCTCATAGTAAGCTTCCATATCATACAGTATCGTGCTGACGGAGAAAGAGATAGCTGGCTCTACTGTACAGACAACAAGTGGTATGTACGAAAGAATGGTGATAGATGGATAGTCTACAAGATTGAAACCAAGCCCTAATAACATGGACACCAGAAAATGAATACCTTAAATAGTGGAAAGCCCAGTTCTTTCAAAAATACACCTAAGAAGAGAATAGCTAGACTGTTTCTCATAGTTGTTGTCGGAATGGCTGTAGGTGTTCTCATCATTCCACGTATAACTCTATTCGTACGTTCATATGTTGAGGTTCAACCCTTACTCGAGCGAGCAAGAACAATTATGGACGGTACCGCTGACCCTGCGCCATCTGAAGAGCTTGATGGAGAACTATTTCGTTGGCGTTTCCGGAAAACAGACTACCCAGAAGTGACGCAAATTGAGGTATCTCCAATCAAAATATTGGGTGTAGTTCCTGATGATAGCGGCGGAATAATCCTTACAGTTAATTTTGAAATTACACGATATCGTGCCAATGGGAAAAAGGATAGCTGGGCTTCTTATACAGCTGATAAATGGTATGTAAGAAAGAATGGTAACAGGTGGATAGTCTACAAGATTGAAACTAAACCTTAATATCATTAACTCAGAAGGGCAACACCTTGATCAATCAAATCAAAATGTCTGGTAATATGCCAAAAAGAAGAATAACCCTATTACTTCTCATAATTGTTGTCATCATGGCTGTAGGTATTCTCATCGTTCCACGTATAACTCTGCTTATACGTTCATACGTTGAACTTCAACCCTTACTTGAGCGCGCGCGAACAGTCCTAGACGGTACAGCCAACCCTGCTTCTTCTAAAGAGCTTGATGGAGAACTGTGCTCTTGGAGCTGGGATCGTGAACGGAATCTGTATCCTGAGGCGGTGCAAATTGAAGTCTCACCAATTAAAATACAAGCAGCAGTCCCTGATGGTAACGGTGGAATAATCCTTACAGTTAATTTTGAAATTACGCGATATCGTATTGATGGCAAAGTAGATAGTTGGATTTCTTGTGCGGGTGATAAATGGTATGTACGAAAGAATGATGATAGGTGGATAGTCTACAAGATTGAAACTACTCCTTAATAGCATTAACTCAGAGGGGCAACAACCTTGGTCAATCAAATCAAAATGTCTGGTAATGTGCCAAAAAGAAGGATGGTTTTACCATTCTGTATAGTCGTTATTGCTTTAATAATGGTTATTTTTGTAATTTCAAGCATATCTCTTCTTATACGCTCACATATAGAGATTCAACCCTTACTTGAACGGGCTCGATCGGTCATGGATGGCACCGCTGACCCACCTGCATCAAAGCAATTTGACGGAGAGCTGTACTACTGGTCTTTTTCCCGTGAAGAATATCGAGATGTAACACGAGTAGAAGTCTCACCAATTTATGTAACAACCATTACATCTGATGGAGATAACGGTATAGTTCTTACAGTTAACTTTGAGATCACACGCTATCGTGCCAATGGGAAAAGGGATAGCTGGGCTTCTTACACAGGTGATAAATGGTATATACGGAAGAATGGTAACAGGTGGATAGTCTACAAGATTGATACTACTCCTTAATAGTATTAACTCAGAAGGGCAACACCTTGATCAATCAAATCAAAATGTCTGGCAATATACCAAAAAGAAGAATAACCCTATTACTTCTTATAATTGTTGTCGTCATGGCCGTAGGTGTTCTCACCGTTCCACGTATAACTCTGTTCGTACGTTCATATATTGAAGTTCAACCCTTACTTGAGCGAGCAAGAACAATCATGGACGGTACAGCTGATCCCGAACCGTCTGAAGAACTTGATGGAGAATTGTATATCTGGCGTTTCCGAAAAAATCATCATCGTTTTGTAACTCATGTTGAAGTTACGCCGATTAAAGTAACAAATGTAGCTCCTGATGGCAGTGGAGGAATAATTCTCACAGTAAGTTTTGAAATTACTCGTTATTGCGATGATGGGGAGAGAAGCAGTTGGGCCTCTTATGTAGATAACAAGTGGTATGTAAGAAAGAATGGTGATAGATGGATAGTCTACAAGATTGAAAGTAAGCCCTAATGATATGGATATCAGAAGATGAATACCTTAAATAGTGGAAAACCCAGTTCTTTCAAAGATACACCTAAGAAGAGAATAGCTAGACTATTCCTCATAATCTCTATCGGTACAGTTACAGGTGTACTCATCGTCTCACGTACAGCTCTGCTTATACGTTCATATATTGAACTTCAACCCTTACTTGAACGGGCTCGATCGGTCATGGACGGTACAGCTGATCCCGAACCGTCTGAAGAACTTGATGGAAAGTTGTATACTTGGCGTTTCAAGAAAGAGAGTCACCCCAGTGCAGCTTATACTGAAGTTTCCCCGATTAAAGTAACAAATATAGTCTCCAGCGATAATAATGAAGTAATTCTCACAGTAAGCTTTCATATTATACGCTACAGCGCTAATGGAGAGAAAGAAAGCTGGATCTATTACACGAATGATAAATGGTATGTAAGAAAGAATGGTAACAGATGGATAGTCTACAAGATTGAAACCAGTCCTTAATAAACAATAAGATCTAAATACTGATACCATGATTAAAAGGAGGTACAACATATGAGCAGTGAAATAGCATCAAATGTTGAAGTAGCAGCTCAGAAAAAGGCTGAAATGCTCTCGAATCTCGATGAATACGTGTCATTTAAGACGCAAAGCGCAGCTTCTTCCTCCGAGGGAGTACCTCCTGCAGATCACGACACTCGCGCACGCAGTTACGAGGCAGCACTCTCCAAATATGCAGAGTCTCTCTCACGAGATGCCAATGCGCTGGAACAGATAGGTCTTACTTTCCAAGAAGCCGATGAGAGTATTGCTCGGTCGCTTCTGGGGATTGGAGGCTAGAGCCATGTGCTATGGATTTTCAGATGCCTATGCAGCTGAAAGAGACCTCTATACTCTGCGTATGCAATACGAGGCATGCGAAGATGAACTGCGCTCGGCCATTACATCAAGGGATGAACTTGAAAACTTATTCAACTCCTGTGTGCAGTACAGTAATCCCGAGATTGCTGAAGAGCTGCGAGTACAGATGGATCAGGCAATGTACGCCTGCGATGAACACATTGATGAATCACGGCGACAACTTCATAGAAGTGAGGACGAGCTCAATGAAGCCCTGTGCAGGTTGAGGCAAAACTGGTGACCAATACAAGATTGGTAACCAAAGCCCAATCAATGCAAAATACCTTTATGTCACCGCCCCACACATCTGCATAATAAGTTTCAACATAACGGTCTTCTCGTCAGCGCCACTCTTTAATCCCCTCTCACAGCAAGCGCATGCAAAGAGAAGTCTTTCAAGTTCGCCGGGCTTAAAAGCCGAGGCCCATTTCACATATCCACGCACCTGCCAGTCCTGTTTTTTTAATTCAGTTGCAAGATGAGCCACTTCACCTCGGGATTTTAGAGACGCAGCGCAAATGAGCTCTCGTACGCGCGTTGTGATAAGCGTCAAAAGGCCAAGGGCATTTTTATCTGGGAGAATCTCATACAGCTCCAGTGATCGACGCAAATTACGCGCCGAGAGACTGTCTAAAAATGTCCATGGTTTTACCTCAGCAACACGAGCAATATGCTGCTCTACAAAGGAAGTTGTTATTGGTTGGCCATTACTCAGTGCAGCAAGTGTTTTAACTTGTGCATCCAGCATGGTCGTTGAATCTCCTACCCTATCAACAAGTTCCTGCGCCGCAGAAAAATCAATCACAAGCCCGTAACTTGCTGCAAGTTTTTGAACATACGGAGCAAGCTCACGAGGCTTCATGGAAGCACAAAGTACAACTGATTTTGCGCCAATTTTTGCAACCGCTTTGTAGAGTCTTGTTGTTCTTGCAAGCGTCTGAGCAGTAAGGAGAAGCGTAGTCGTAGGATTTGGATTTTCAAGATACAGTATAACTACTTCAGATGCAGCCTTAGAAAGTTTGTCTGCCTCTCTCAGTATCACTATGCGACGGCTATCTCCCATGGGCATTGTTTGAAGAGCAGAAACAAGGACATCTATATCAACGGTTGGCCCAGTAAACTCATCCAAGTTAAAGGCAGAAAATGACTCATCGAGGCGTTTCTTCAGCCTCTCAACCATCTTGTTCCTCTTAAGCTCATCGGGGCCAACTGCCAGATAAGCCGGAAGAAGATCTGTTGCCATTTCTTACCTCCCTCGTTCTTTTTGCCTCTCTACTTTACACGCTTACGAGTTTTTATGTTGCGTGCGCACGCGCGGTCCTTTACTCCCGGGTTCTACCGTCACGTCTCCGAAGTTCTTTGTGCAATAAAACATTGAGCCGCCATTTTTCAGCGTAGCCACGCACTGCGGCTTTGGGTGTCCAAATGTATTATTTCTCCCGGCGCTTGCGACGGAAACTTCAGGTTTAAGCTTTTGTACCTGCTCTGGAGTAATTGATCGAGCAGAACCGTGGTGACCCACTTTCAAGAAATCAATGTCTCCGACATCTCCCCTCTGGAGTGCTTCTCCTGTCCTATCTTCTTCCGCATCGCCGGTAAAAAGTGAGGTGAGTGAATTTCCAGCGTCATCATGATAGAAAGCGATCATTTCGATGGAATCGGTATTCTCGTTTCCCGTTACCTCCCCTAAAGGAGATATCACTTTCATGTGAAAACGACCAACCGTAAGCTTCTCCCCATACACAACTTCTCTGGAAGGCTTCCCGGTAAGTTTTTGTATAGAAGACTGCAGCCACGCTTTCTCATGCTTGGTAACTCCTTTTGCCACCACAACTTCATTGCAACTTATTTGCCCAACCAGATCATCAACGCCTCCAACATGATCCATATCAAGATGCGTTAAAACCACCGTATCAACATGAAACACATTTTGTCGCTGGAGGGCATCAAGTACGGCGTCGTTAGGACTCGTATCTATGAGCATTGACGATGCGCCATCAGTCACCAAAATAGCATCCCCTTGGCCGATATCCATGACACAAACGCGAGCCGGAGCAAAGTAACGCCATCGAATAACATGGCAAGTACACCCCGCTACCACAAGCATCACGCATAGCAAAACAATTTTTGGACGTATATCAGGCCACGATATAAGCAGCACTGTCTGAATCAAAATAAAGCCCAACCATACAATATATGTTGGCACATCAATCAATATGCTTGACATAGGTATGTGTGAAAACAGGCGCACGAGCGTAACGAACACGGCGCCCACAAAATCAACTCCACAAAGAAGAGTCGTAGTGATGCACGAAAGCGGCAATGTACAAAATATGAGAAAGCCCAATACAACAAGAATGGAAAAAGGAATTGCGAGAAGAGCGTTGACAACAGGAGCGATGAGCGAAAGTCTCCCGAATATCGTAGTTGTGATAGGAAAGGTTGCGAGCTGCGCAACTACTGTTGTAGCCATTGCATCGCTTCCGGTTTGTATGAAAGCATTGCTTCTCTTTTTAAATGTATACGGACATCTCTGACTTGTTATACGCGGCGTTATTGTCCGCAATCCATATCGTCCGTATGCTCCATATACCATAAGTCCCAAGACGCTGCAAAGTGAAAGTAAAAACGATATGGATTCGCATATTGCAGGCTGCACTAATATCATACAAAACGCAAGAGTGCAGGTTGAAGCTAAGGGATTTTTCCTCCTTCCCAACACCTCAGACCCACACGATGCCACAACAAGCAACAAAGCCCGTACGGCTGAAAGAGGAAATCCACAGAGCATAACAAAACAGCCGATAATACCAAGCGTGATTGCATCTCTTACAAGAGGACGAACTGATAGTTTCTTTAATACAACCTGCACCAATCCTGCCAGAAGGGCCAAATGAGATCCGGAAACGGCAACGAGATGAGAAATGCCGCATTGTGCAAACGGTCTCTCAAGCGCATGCTCCTTAAACGCTCCTCGATATCCACATACACATCCTGCAACTATTGCTCTTCCTGTCGTTGCACATGGATTGATTCTCTCAAGAAACGCTCTTCGAGCCTGATAGAGCGTCCCTAAAAATCCCCATGAGTCTGAAGCGGTTGTTATTCGTACCATCCGCACAGATCCCACTATCCCCTCAAGCCAGTGTCTTTTCCCTCTTTCATCTTCTTTATAGGATTGATACTGACCAATACCTTTTATATGCGTACCGAGATCATATTCTCTAGAGGCCTGAATAAAAACTCTCCCCTTGTAACACCCGTCAAGATATGCCTCTGCCTTACCTCTCCACGCCGTATCCCCTTTTTGCATATCGCTCACAAGAACAAATTCATAGCGCGCCATTGACGTACGAGACAGCTCTTCATTGCATTGCAGAAGAACTTGGTATTGCATGATGGTTACCAAAGAAACTAAAAACATTGAGGTACTCATCATAAATAGAAGGACTGCCGGTCTTTTTGTGCGCCATAAGCAAAAACCTATAACAAGAGCCCCAAACATTACAAATCCAAGTATCAATATCGCTCCATTTGAGCATCCCTTCTCTAAAAGCCACCGTACACTTACTATTGACGCTCCAAGTACATAGAGCATTTGCGGCAATACAGGCCTCTGAGGTTTTCCCGACTTATGAGACGCAAACATAATCTTTCATTCGCTCAAATTTTTTCTCACCTATTCCGCTTACTCTCATAAGATCTTCAGCCTTGATGAAGGGTCCGTTTTTATCCCGATCTTTAACGATTGCCTGTGCCATTGATTTGCCGACTCCAGGAAGTTTGGTTAGTTCCTCCTCTGTTGCAACATTAATGTTTACCAAGGACTGTTCTGAGTTTTTTGAAGAGGGCTCTACCGCATTCTCAGAAGAAGGTACCTGCTTTTCTCCCTCTTCAGGAACGTGGATTTTATCCCCATCTTTAATAGGCTTTGCAAGGTTTAACTCTGATATGTCAGCGGTATCACTTGGTCCTCCGGCAGCGTCAACCGCATCGCATATACGTGGCGTTTCTTGGGAAAGCGTGTATACCCCCGGCGTTATCACCGCCCCGTCAACATATACCACCACAGAAGGCGTTTTCTTTGTATCTTCTGTTTTTGTTGTCTCGGAAATCTGAGAGGAAGAATTATTCCCAGAGTTATCCTTTTGAAGCTCAAAGTATTTGTTTTGTACCGGTTCACTCCGCTGTCGAGTAATCGTTGTACCCGCCACCGTACACGATGCCCACAAAATTATTGCGATCGCTCCTATAACAAGCACAAAGAACCCGACCACGAGTTTCTTTTCCCCTATAAAACCATACCGTCGTTTTAGTGTTGACCAGAGCTTTTTTGAGCCGGATGGAATTTGAGCCATAGCGGACACCTCCACCTCTATCGTGAAGATATCTCCTTTTGACAACAATCAAAAAACCTGATATCGGATAGTCAATCTGTCAATATTCTGACCAATATCTGACAGAGACACGTATCATTCGAGATAAACTATCTTGCCTTGTCTTGTACTCATTCAGACAAAAGCGGATTATCAAACACTTCACCGATAAAAAGATACCTCTTGGCGCTTATGCAAAGAGGTATCACACATACAACAACACGTAGGATTGAGTAATAGGTTCAAATTTGGCTACGCAGTCTCCCCTGGAAGAAGTTCCTTATGAAATCTTGAAAGCTCTTTTGGAGGCCGATATGAAGGGCACTGATTAAAATCCCTGTATTCTACCTGTGCCACTAGATCATCAACCATTGCCTTGTGATCAAATGAATTCCAGGCACTCAGAACTTCTCGCATACGAGCATGCGTCTCGGGACGACGAGGCATAAAAAGCGTACAGCAATCATCCGCAGCTTGCGCGGATATATCAAAGGTTCCAATTGCCTGGGCGCGGGCAATAATCTCTTGCTTATCGGAGCCAATGAGAGGTCGAAGGATTGGTATGGTTACCGATTCGTTGACCGCAGCAATATTGTCCAAAGTTTGAGAGGCAACCTGTCCAAGAGACTCTCCCGTTACAAGTGCCGATGCACCCTCAATTTGAGCGATACGTTCTGACACCTGATACATGACTCGCCGGTACATGATAATACGAAGACTTTGTGGAACGCTTAAAGATATCTCTCGCTGGCGCTCGCCAAACGGCACGACATACAAACGGCCAATTATCCCCGCGCCTTCAAGCGCACTAATAATATCCTGACAGAGATATTCACTCGTATCCGCCGTCATGGGTCGCCCTGAAAAATGAACCGGAATGACCGTAGCCCCACGACGTCCAACCATCCACGTCGCAACGGGAGAATCAATACCGCTTGAAAGAAGGGATACAACCTTTCCGGCCGTTCCCACCGGAAGGCCGCCCACTCCTACAATTGAGTCGGCATATACGTAGGTACTTCCTTGAATTACATGAACGACAACGGTTACATCCGGCGTATGCATGGCTACTTTTTTATCGGGGAAATGTTCGCATAAAACAGATCCCACCATGCGGTTCAGCTCGATTGAGTGAATGGGAAAGTTTGTTGCAGAACGCCTTGCATGCACTTTAAACGTAGTAAATGATTTGACTTCCTCAAGAGCACGCACGGCAGCCGAGAAGAACTCTTCTTGATCAAGGCCGCAACGATATGCCCGAGATACGCGCGCCACTCCGGGAACCTGAGAGATGGCTGCCTGAAGTTCCTTTGTAGCCCTATGATCTTCTGTTTCAACGACAATATAGCCGGAAATGCGAGAAACCCCCACAACCGGAAAGACGCGGAGGGCTCGTTTAAGGTTTGTTACCAACTGGTTCTCAAAGGTTGAGCGATTTTTCCCTTTAAGACCAATCTCGTGGTAATGAACGAGACATACGCTTTCAAACATACGTTAAATCTCGATGGTATTTGCACCCTTGATGGCATCGTCAAAGGTATCTTTCACAAAGCCGAGCGTACCGTCATTAACTTCATTCATTGCAACGGAGATTGAATCTTTACCAGATACAACCGTCGTAATATCGTCAAAATCCTGAACGGCAACAACGCGGAGGTGCTGACCATGAAGCATATTATTAATATCGCATGCGCGCTTTGACGCCATTGAACACAGAAGGAATGGATTGTGCTCGGTCTTTTCAAGCAGCGAGTCAATTTCAGGTTTAATTACGGACATTTTTTTGAGACCCTTCATCTGATTCATACGTGTCAAAAACAGCCTCAAGTTCACAAAGGGCATCATCAAGACTGTCATTCACAATACGGACATCATACGTGTCCGCAAATTCCATTTCACGTTTTGCATTTGCAAGACGCGTCTGGATGGTTTTCTCGTCTTCCGTGCCCCGGCCCCGGAGACGTGTCTCCAGTACCTCAAGCGAGGGAGGTTCAATGAAAACGAGAATAGCATCGGGATTCATACGACGGACCTGCAAACCACCTTGCACATCAATCTCAAGAACAACCGACTTGCCCTGAGCGAGCAGTTTTTCAACCTCTGATGTAAGAGTACCGTATCGGTGACCATGAACTTCAGCCCACTCATAAAAGCCACCGGTTTGTACTAAGTGCTCAAAGGCTTCTTCACTCAGAAAGTGGTAGGAAATACCGTCTTGTTCCCCTTCACGAGGAGAACGTGTTGTAGCTGAGACCGTCAGGCCCAGATTGGGACGCTTCTCGCGAAGACGTGAGACAAGCGTGCCCTTACCGACACCTGACGGTCCAGAAACAACAAAGAGTTTAGCGGAACGCGACACTTACTTGGAAAGAGCCTCAAGAAGCTGCTCACGCTGACGGGCGCCGAGACCCTTAACACGACGGGTTGAAGAGATGCCAAGCTCAGTCATGATCTTGGCAGCCTTAGCCTTGCCATATCCAGGCAAAGACTCAATCAGAGCAGAAACGCGCATACGCTCAGCGATAGGATCGTTGGAGTCAAGAACCTCTTTGAGGGCGACTTCGCCATTCTTGACCTTCTCACGAAGCTCTGCACGGGCGTGGCGAGCCTCTGCTGCCTTCTCGAGTGCTGCCTTGCGCTGCTCAGGTGTGAGGTTAGGTAGTGCCATTATTCCTCCAAACATCGGTACTTTTTGGCTAAGTACACAAACAATATTTTGTGCTGTACGCACAATCAACGAACTAGTATGCCAAACATCAGCGGTTTTACAAGGGGGTATAGAGTATTTTCCCTTGAAACGTCATTATTTTTGCACATTTTACACACAAACTCAATCCTTGAATACAAAAAGTATAATATTTACCTGCATATTTGTAAAATTTTAACAAAATCTCCAATTATGACAAAAAATGTTAAAAACTCATTCAAATAAGTTCCTTAACAATTTCTTCAAATGTCGCACAAGGATCTTTTGCTTCAGTGATGGGTCGGCCGATAACGAGTTTTGATGCACCGGCCGCAATCGCTGATGCGGGAGTTGCCGTGCGTTGTTGGTCGCCCTTCTCGGCACCCCTTGGTCGAATGCCCGGTGTAATTATCAACGCTTCCGGACCCAAAATCTCACGCATCGAAGAAGCTTCCTGAGCAGAGCACACAAGACCATCCGCACCGGCGTTATACGAGAGCTTTGCAAGGCGCTCCACCTCGCTTGCAACCGTATCACGAACGCCAATGGAAGAAAGATCCTCTTCATTCATGCTTGTAAGAATCGAAATAGCCACAAGTTTGGTGCGGCCTTCCTCACCCACACCGCGTATCTCCGCAGCTTCCGCAGCACCGCTTCTACCGGAAGCAATCATGTGAGATCCGCCGAGCGCATGAATGGATATGATGTCAGCCCCGGAAAGTGACGCGGAGCGCACCGCACCATGAACCTGAAACGGAATATCATGCACCTTAAGATCAAGAAACACGTTGAATCCACGATCCTTCATCTCTTGCACAATACCGGGACCATATCGATAAAACAACGTCATGCCAACCTTGACCCATCTGGCATGGTCCGCGAGAAGATCGGTAAGCTCAAGAGCTCGCACGCGATCACAGTCAAGAGCCACGATAAGCGCATTGCGCGCCTCGGTATCACTTAGCATTCAAAAGCTCCAATCAATTCGTGTATATCGGATACGCCCTGTGATTCAGCCCACTTCGTAAGTTCCGCAAGAATCCGAGGGGCACTCATGGGGTCGTAGAGATTTGCCGAACCGACAGAAACCGCCGTGGCGCCCGCAAGAATAAACTCCGCAGCATCTTCGCCCGTCTCGACACCGCCAACACCACAGATAGGAATCCGTACTGCCTGTGCGCATTCCCAAACCATACGGACGGCAACGTTGTGGCAAAGCGGTCCGCTCATGCCCCCGGTAGGTTTGGAAAGACGGCTGCGGCGTGTATGAACATCAATGGACATTCCTGAGAGCGAGTTTATGAGCGTCAGCCCGTTTGCTCCCTCCGCCTCAAGTGCTTTGCCGATTTCAGCAACATTAACGGGAGCCATCTTAACCAAAAGCGGAAGGGTGGTACGGGGCCGCACGGCGCGCATGACCTCAGCGGCCTGTTGGGGCGTAGCACCAAGGGGCGTACCTCCCCTTGCCAGGTTAGGACAGCTGATATTAAGTTCAAGAGCCGAGACATGCGGTGCAAGCTCTTCGGTGCGCTCCACGACATCGACCATCTCTTGCACCGAATGAGCCGCCATCTGCATAATGACGCGCGTCCCGCGATTTTCAAGTTCATCCATATACGAGCCGACATGATCGACAAAAGCGTCAATGCCCGGATTTGCAAGACCGACGGAATTCATCATTCCGCTGGTAAGTTCACACATGCGAGGCGCAGGGTTGCCGTCCCACGGCACACGGGCAACGCCTTTCATGGTAATGGCTCCAAGTTGTGACACGTCGTAAAAGCCCTCAAACTGCCAGCCATACCCAAACGTACCGGCCGCAGTGTTGATGGGATTTTTCATGGCAATGCCGCCAAGGTTTACCGCCATATCAACGCCGCTCACCATGCCACCTCCTCTGCATCGAAGATGGGTCCGTCCATGCACGCAGACGCATACCCTCCACGCGCAAGGGCAACGTTACAGGTATTACAAGCCCCAAAGGCACAACTCATCATGCGCTCCATGGACACTTGGCACGAAACATTGTGTGTGCGCGCAAGCCGGGCAACACTTCGCATCATCGGCTCAGGTCCGCAGGTATACACCGCATCCCAAACTCCTTGTGAAAGCGGCTCGGAAAGAACATCAACCACCAAGCCCTTCACACCACACGACCCGTCATCGGTTGTCTCAATAACGTGTTTTGCGCCAAGCGCTAAAAGTTCGTCTTTACCGTAGAGCCGTGAGCCCGTCTGTGCGCCGATACACGCATCAAAGGCAATGTTCTTCTCGGCAAGTACGCGAGCGGCCGCAATGAGCGGAGTAATACCGACTCCCCCGGAAACAAGAACAGCCCGTGTAAAAGTCGCAGATATCCGCCATGGCTTTCCACAGGGAGCCACCAGATTGCTTCTCTCTCCCGGCTGCATGCACGCAAGACGACGCGTACCCTCGCCTACCGTGGCGTAGATGAGCTCAAGTGTCTCATGAGCGCAATCGGCGTGCGAGAAGGACAGAGGAATCCTAAGGATGTGCGTTGAGTCGCCAGGAACCCTCACATTTACAAACTGACCCGGCTCCAGCACGTCAGCAAGTCCGGGGGCAGAAAGGATTGCTTTATACGTATCTTCTGCCACCAAAGAATTGGAGACGATCGTAAAGTCAAACAGGCGTGCCTTTCCCCGAAGCGCCATTACTTTTCTCCTTGAGGAGTCACGATGCCTTCCGCAAGCGTACGGCGACCTCCGACAAAGACGTCGGTAGCCACGCCGCAGAGCTTCTTGCCAATGAACGCGGAGTTCTTTGATTTGCTCTCAAAGTAGTCTTCGGTAACGTCTATCTTGAGATTGGGATCAATAAGCGTAAGGTCTGCCGCACAGCCAGCTTCAAGACGTATGGGCTCAAGACGTAAAATCCGGCGGGGATTTACCGCCATGAGCTCCACCAGGCGGGTCCATGAAAGTTTGTTTGATGCCACCATACGCGTCAGCATCAGCGGCAATGACGTTTCAAGACCAATGGTGCCAAAGTAGGCAATCTCCCACTCGGTATCCTTCTCGTGTGCCGCATGTGGCGCATGGTCAGTCACGATGCAATCGATGGTGCCGTCAACAACGGCCTCTTGAAGCGCACGCGCATCATCGGTCGTTCTGAGTGGCGGATTCATCTTCAGGTTGGTGTTATAGGTGGTCGTGATATCTTCCTCGTTTAAGAAGAGGTGGTGCGGACAAACCTCGGCGGTAACCGGCAGCCCCTCAGCCTTTGCCTGGCGCACCAAATCAGCGCCACGTGCCGTTGAGATATGGCAGATATGCAGCGGGCATCCCGTCAAGCGGCAGAGTTCAATGTCTCGGGAAATCTCCAACTCTTCTGCGAGTGCAGGCCAGCCAAACATGCCAAGACGCGTGCTGGCCCTCCCTTCGTTAATAACGCCGTTTGTGGAGAGAGACTCAACTTCGCAGTGAGCCGCCACGACGCGATTGAATTGCGAGACGTACTCCATGCAGGTACGCATCATGCCGGCGCTCTGCACGCCATGTCCGTCATCGGAAAAGGCACAGGCGCCCTCCATGACCATGTCGCCAATCTCGGCCAGAGCCTCGCCTTTTGACTCTTTGGTAAGAGCTCCGATGGGACGGATATGTACAAGACCGACTTCTCGCCCATGATCAAGCTGATAGCGAATCTCCGCTCCGGTGTCTGTTACCGGATTGGTGTTAGGCATGGTAGCGACATCGGTAAAACCACCGTGAACCGCTGCCCGAGAACCCGTCTCGATGGTCTCTTTATATTCAAACCCAGGGTCTCTAAAATGCACGTGCATATCAACAAGACCCGGCACCAAATACTTGCCCGTTGCATCAATGATGCGGGCATCTTTTGGCGCCGCAAGATCTTTTCCAATCTGAGCAATCTTTCCATCTTCAATTAAAACGTCACAGATATCATCAAGATGGAGCTGTGGGTCAATTGCGTGAGCAGCTTTAAGCAGATAGGCCATCAGATTCTCCTCCAAGCAGTAGATACATTGCAGCCATACGAGTCAAAACACCGGCATTAACCTGATTGAGGATGCGCGAGCGAGCCGAGTCGGCAACCTCCGTGTTAATCTCCATACCACGGTTCATGGGTCCCGGATGGCACACAATTGCTTCAGGCTTCATAAGGTTTGCGCGGCGCTCGTCAAGACCAAAGAGACGGTTGTACTCACGGCGAGAAGGAATGGCGGCACCTTCCATACGCTCAAGCTGCACGCGCAGCATGTATACGACATCCATCTCAGGAATAACTTCATCAAGGTCAGCGGTCTGAGGGCAACCGAACCACTCGGGATCATCTACCTGGAACGTAGGGGGTCCCACAAGCGTTACCTCAGCACCCATGGTCTTGAGCGCCGGGGCAAGAGAGCCAGCAACGCGGCTGTGCGACAGATCGCCCACAATGGCAACCTTAAGGCCATCCAAATGTCCGAAGTTTTCACGAATGGTATAGAGGTCAAGCATGGCCTGCGTGGGGTGTTGATGTTTGCCGTCACCTGCGTTGATCACGATCGCGTCGGTGTTTTCCGTAATGCGCTGAGGCGTACCCGCCAGGCGCGCACGACATACAAACATGTCTACGTTCATTGCATCGATGGTTTGAATCGTGTCTGCTAGGCTCTCGCCTTTTACGACAGACGAGGTGGAACCACCCATATTCAAGCTGTCCGCCGAGAGGCGCTTCTCGGCCAGTTCAAACGAAGACCGCGTACGCGTTGAGGGCTCAAGGAAAAGGTTGACGATGGTACGCCCGCGAAGAGCGGGAACCTTTTTGATGTCACGGTTGTTGACGGCTTCAAATGCCTTTGCAGTATCCAGAATCTGAGTAATGTCATCGGCAGTCAGGCTATTGGTGTCAATAAGATGTTTAACTGACAGCATTTACTCCATGCCCCCTTTAGCTTCATCGGTGTGGCGTTTATCCCACACGCATACCTCATTTGTAGAGTCAATGGGTTCGACCTCAACGCGAACAATCTCCTCATGGGAAGACGGTACATTTTTGCCTACATAATCGGCGCGAATGGGAAGCTCGCGGTGGCCTCTATCGACAATAACAGCCAACTGTACCGTTTTGGGACGACCATAATCCATCAGCGCATCAAGAGCAGCTCGGATGGTGCGGCCGGTATAGAGCACGTCATCAACCAGTACGATATCACGACCGTTAATCTCAAAAGGAATATTGGTTGCATGAAGCACCGGTGCAATGCTGCGCCGTACATCATCGCGATAAAAACTGATATCAAGCGAGCCAATCTGAGGCCGCTCTCCTTCAATTTTTTGGATTTCATCAGCAAGTCGCATTGCAATGGTTTCACCGCGGCGGATGATGCCTACCAACGCAATGTTTTTGGTGCCTTCGTTATGCTCAATGATTTCATGAGCAATACGAGTAATGGCACGCGAGAGGGCCGCATCGTCCATGATGACGGCCTTGGGTATGGTTTGCTCCATATACCCTCCTCATAAAAAAGATGCCTGACCACCACGCGGCACAGACATCCCGGAAAGTATACGAAGTTCTTTTTTCTTTCGGGTATCTCGTACCACGTTTAAAGACAGCAAAAGTGTAGCATACGGACGTCATAATCCGACTGAAAATTCACAGAGAAGCTCTTATATTCATCACTTAGGGACATTTTTGTCATGAGCGTTTAAGATGCTCGTATGCTTCACAGACCTCATCTACCGGTCCAAGCATACGTTGCTTTCCCTTTTCAATCCAAATGGCACGGTCGCAGATTCTCTGAACCAAATCAATCGAGTGACTCACGAGAAGAACGGTGACGTTGTTGGAAGAAATGAGATCCTTGATGCGCTTCTCGCATTTTTGCTGGAACAAAAAGTCACCTACCGAAAGCGTCTCGTCAACGATCAACACATCCGGCTCAGTAACGGTTGCAATGGCAAAGGCAATTCTCGCCACCATGCCTGAAGAGTAATTTTTGAGCGGCATATCCATAAAGCCCTCAAGCTCCGCAAAACTCACGATATCATCAAAATGCTCGTCAATGAATTCTTTTTTATAGCCCAAAAGCGCACCGTTAAGATAGATGTTCTCCTTAGCGGTCAGCTCCATATCAAAGCCGGCGCCAAGTTCAATGAGCGGTGCAATGGTTCCCATGACCTCACAGGATCCCTTTGTCGGTTCAAGAACGCCGGCAATGATTTTGAGCATCGTGGACTTGCCGGATCCGTTTGTTCCCACGAGGCCAAAGGCTTCTCCTCGCTTAACCTCAAAGCTAATGTCGTCAAGGGCTCGAAACTCTTTGAAATTAAGCTCATGGTGGGCAAGGGCAATAAAGTACTCTTTCAAGGAATTGTATTGCTCGGACGCAATGTTGAAAATTTCGCAGACATGATCGACTTTTACTACCGTCTGTGCGTCCTCGGAAGGAAGTGCGGGGCGCATGAAGTCATTTTCTCCGGCTACGACAACCCATGCCGTCACCGTTTGCGGATTGCCTTTAGGATCAAAGGCATCGATGTAGAGATGGTAGCGGCCGGCCTCATCAAACGTATAGGTCCAGCTGGTATCGGTAATGGAGCCTCCAAACTCATGCTCCGTTGTGTCCCACCAACCGTCCTCCCAACAATCGTCTCGCGACCACACATAGTTGAAACGAAAGCCTTCGGGATTTGCGCCTTCGATATACGGAGTAGCAACGATGGGCTCGCCAACACGCACTTCATAGGCGCTCAGTGACACCTTAACACCCCACGTTAGCTCTGGTTTATGCGAATTGCCCATATTGCTCCTACGATTACTCTCTCTCGCGACACAACCCTATCGAGTATAGACCATACCGACAAGAGCTGCCCCATGAAGGTCTTTTAGGCATTTCTCAATGAAGATTCCTTACGGTATCTCTCACGATAAGCCGCCCCGGAATACGAACGGTTTCAGGCGTATATCTTGGTTTACGCCCCAAGAGTGCATGTTCAAAGGCAGTACGTCCGCGTTTGAGAAGGTCAAAGCGGATGGTTGTCAAATTACAATGCGGGACATATCCCTCAAGAGAATCATCAACGCCGACAACACTGACATCTTCCGGAACCCGAATGCCTCTATCTTGAAGCGCCGCAATAATACCGAATGCCATCTGATCGTTTGCCGAGTAGATTGCCGTCATTTCCGTATCGGCCGAAAGCTTGCATCCTATTTCGTAGCCACTGTCCGCCAACCAATTACCCGCAAGGGGCTGCGCCACAGGAAGGCCAAAATGCGAAAGAGCATCTTCCCAACCTTTTTGTCGGAAATTTGAATCGATTGAGTAGGAAGGTCCTGCCACAAAGCGGATATTTCTATGGCCTGCGTTTTTTAAGTACTCAACAACCGTCCACGAACATCCATATTGATCCGACTCCACCGTTGTGCAGTACGGATGTTCATACATACTCAAAAGAACGGTTCCCATACCTGGCTGCGGCTTAAAGGAATCAAAATCAGATGCCATAAGACTCATGCTGATAATCATGCCGTCAACGGGAAGCTCGGTGATTTTGTGGGAGACGTCTTTCAGTGAAAGATTGTCGTCAACATTTTCAATCATGGTAATGGCATATCCGTGTTCGCGAGCAGCGGAAAGGATACCGTCTAGGGTGGCTAAGTTACCAAACTCACGCACATCATACAGGCAAAGTCCTACCGAGTTATACTGTCCGCTTCTGAGAGAACGCCCGGCAAAGTTTGGCCGAAACCCAAGCTTTGCCATAGCTGCTTGCACACGCAACCGTGTATCTTCGTTAACATTTGATAATCCATTTGCCACTCGAGAGACCGTCTGCTGCGAGACACCCGCCTCCCGCGCAACATCTGCCATTGATATAGGGCGCTTTTTCTCAAGCGATTGTCTCGCCATGTGCTACCACCTCCGAATGTTAACGAAACCATAATAACAATGCAGGTGTTCATTATCAAAAATTTCCGTTGCGTTTGATATTGTGTACCGCTTGCAGTTCTCGACCGACCGCTTATCGAAAACATACCGCTGCACTCGAAAAAGATTCCGTTCACCGCAAAGTATTTGAGTACGTTAACATCATGGCTATACTTAAGATATATACAGGTTATGTACTGGGAGGTGTCATGATTTCTCGCACATTATTTGGAACAACGCCCGATGGTCTTCCGGCATATACCTATACGCTTGCCGCCGGATCTCAAGAGGTTGTCCTTACTGACTTTGGTGCTGCCATTACTTCAATATTCATTCCAGACGCCACCGGCAAAAAAAGCGACATTGTTTTGGGTTTTGACAAACTGGAGGATTATTTTGACAATCCGGCTTGCTACGGAATGACGGTTGGGCCTTCGGCCAACCGCACCGATAAAGCAGAAGTTCCTCTCGCCGGACACATCTATCATCTTCCAAAAAACGATGGACCTACAAAGCAAAACAACCTTCACACTGACCTTGAACACGGTCTGCACAAACGTCTTTGGGACACCGAAATTGACGAAGATACAAATTCCGTCATATTTAGCCTCCGTCTTGACGACGGCACCTTTGGTCTTCCCGGCAACCGCTCTTTACACGCACGCTATACGCTTAAAGAAATACCCGAAGGAGCCGAGCTTCTTCTCACCTATAGCTGCACCTCAGATATGCCAACGCTGGTCAATATGACCAACCATACCTACTTTAATTTATCGGGACACGATTGCGGCACCGTACGCAACCATCTTGTTCAAATTACCGCAGATACCTACCTTCCCCTTCGCGAAGATTGCGTATCGCAAGGTGTTATGGCACCGGTTGCAAAAACTCCGTTTGACTTTAGGGCGCCAAAGTACATCGGAAAAGACATTGACGCCGACAACGAGCAAATCCACCGAGCTCATGGATATGACCACTGCTTCTGCATTGACGGATATACGCCACATGGGGAGCCGCGTCTTGCGCTTCTCGCCAGCGGAACAAAAGCAGAGCTCACTATTTTGCTCACAACTCCGGGAGCTCACTTCTACACCGGAAACTGGCTTGGCGATATAAACGCCAAAGACGGAGCCGTTTACGGGCCAAACGACGGCTTTGCTTTTGAGCCGGAATTCTATCCCGACTTTATCCATCATCCTGCATGGAGCCAATCATGCTGTGACGCAGACCATCCGTATATAGAGTCAATCGTCTATCGTATCCGCCCGCGAGAAGAGTCCGTGCGTGCATAGGCCGTGCATGCATGATTTGATTTTGGCATATCAGCCCCGTTGTAAAGGAATTTTTATGACCCACCAGATTAGCCCGCGTCTCAGCAGTCGCCTCGAAGTTGCCAAGGCGCTTTTTGAAAAACAATTTGGCACCCGGCAAACATATCTTGCCGTTCATGCTCCCGGTCGTTCGGAGATTGCCGGCAACCATACCGATCATGAGGGCGGTCACGTTATTGCAGGCGCGCTCAATGTCTCAATTGACGGCATTGCAGCGCCCAATAACACCAATACGATCCGTGTGGCAAGTGAGGGATACGAACCCTTTGAAATTACCGTCTTTGAGCAAGAGAAGAATACGGACGAATGTCTTTCAACCATCGGCATTACCCGCGGGATGCTTGTGGCACTGGTCAACCGGGGCTTTACCCCACGGGGATTTGATATTGCACTTACCAGCACCGTTCCCGGAGGCGGCGGACTCTCTTCTTCTGCGGCCATTGAAGCGGCTTTGGGACGCACCATGGAAGCGCTTTGGGAGGGTCCCGAACTCTCTCCCGTTGATTTGGCTCTTGCCTGCAAGTTCTCTGAAAATGAGTATTTTGGCAAGCCCAGCGGCCTTATGGATCAGCTTTCCGTTTGCATGGGCGGCCTTGCGTTTATGGATTTTGAAGATCCCGTGGCTCCTAAGACTGCCAAACTTGACTATAACTTTGAGGACTACGGATATGCGTTGTGTCTTATTGACGTTGGCTCCGATCATGTTCTCTTTACCGACGAATACGCCGCCGTCCCCGTTGAAATGCAGAAGGTAGCCGCCGAGTTTGGAAAAGCGCGTCTCTGTGAAGTAGACTCCAAAAACTTTAACGATCGCGTCGTAGAGCTTCGCGAGAAACTGGGAGATCGAGCCTTACTTCGCGCCATTCACTACTGGTACGAAAATGACCTTGTCGATAAGCGCTGGAGTGCACTTACCCACGCAGACATTCGTGAGTTTCTTTCTCTTACCCGTGCATCCGGCGCAAGTTCCGCCATGTATTTACAAAATGTTTCCACTGCCGGCAGCTTCCAGCCTGCCATGCTTGCCCTCGGCCTTGCCGAGCATATATTGGACGGTCGCGGTGGCCTGCGCATCCACGGAGGCGGCTTTGGCGGCTCCGTCCAGTGTTTTGTGCCGCTTGATATTGTCGAGACCTTTACAGAGGAGATGAACACTTGGTTTGGCGACAACGCATGTCAGCGCTACGCAATCTCTGAGGAAGGGGCTTGGGCACAATGGTTGTAAATACCGAAAAAACCGATAACGCCGAAAAGGACATCGCTGTCGAGAAGGACGTCCACGCTGAAAAAGTCATCGCACAAACCGTTCAAAAGCTGATTGACTATGCCGTCTTGACAGATCTTATCGGCTGGAACGATCGTATATGGAGTTACAACCTTGTGCTGGATATCATTGGGGCCGAAGGGCCGGCACCTGATGAGGCTTGGGTACTTGCGGAGAAAGACTCGTGTGGCGGGCATACGGGGGTGCCTGCGGATGCATTTGATTTGGAAGATACGTTGGCGCTTCTCGCACGCGCAGCCGTCTTAAATGGAAAGGAAGAAGACACCGCTGCGAGACGCGATCGCATATCCATGCGTATCATGGGCGTCCTGATGCCAAAACCTTCCGATGTTTTCCGAACGTTCCGGTCTCTCTATGAAAAAAACTCCCCCAAAGCCGCAACCGACTATTTTTATCGGTTAAGCTGCGATGCAGGGTATGTCAGACGAGAAGCCATTGCGCGAAATATTCAATGGACAACTCCCACAAAGTGGAAAGACTTGGAAATCACCATCAACCTCTCCAAGCCTGAAAAAGATCCTCGTGAAATAGCGGCTGCGGGAGCCGCTGCGGCTGCAAAAACTACGGGTAATGCGGGAGTCTCAGGAGTCGCAAAAACCACACAATGTTCCGGCGAGAAATACCCCGCCTGCCAGCTGTGTATTGAAAATGAAGGCTACCCGGGACGAGACGCTTCTTCTGCTTTTGGAGCCCATCCGGCTCGTCAAAACCTGCGCATCATTCCCATTGAGCTTGGCGGCGAGCGTTGGGGACTTCAATACAGCCCATACGCGTACTTTACCGAGCATTGCATCGCCATGAGCGCTCATCATCGCCTCATGCATATTGATCGCAGTGCCCTTGAGTGCTTATTTGATTTTGTGGACTTCCTCCCCCATTACTTCGTCGGCTCCAATGCCGACTTGCCTATTGTGGGAGGATCCATTCTCAGCCACGATCACTTCCAAGGTGGTACGCACGAATTTCCCCTTATGAAAGCCGATGTCTCAGAAACCTTTGGCTTCCCCAAATATCCTGATGTAAAAGGAGAAATCCTCACGTGGCCGCTTTCCGTAGTACGGCTTACTTCTTCCAACAAAAAAGCTCTTCTCGATGCGTCCGATCATACTATTGCAACGTGGAGAGCATATTCGGATGCGTCTGTTGGAATCATCGCTTACTCTGCGGACGGAACGCCTCATAATACGGTAACACCTGTTGTACGCCGTGTTGATTCCCACTATGAGGCCTATCTCATATTGCGTTGCAACATAACCTCCGACGAGCATCCGCTGGGTGTATTTCACCCTCACGCCGAGTACCATCACATCAAAAAGGAAAACATCGGCCTTATTGAAGCCATGGGTTTGGCCATTCTTCCTCCGCGCCTTGCAAAGGAACTCCATGCAGTTGGAAAGGCACTTTTGTCCGCCGTGGAAACAAACGATGAAGAAGCCCTCAACGCAGCACTTCTCGCCACCCCTGAGACAATCTCTCACGCGCCATGGGCCCTTGAGGTATTCCACCGTCGCAAAAAAGATATCGCTCAAAGCCCCGAGCACATTGAAGAGATTCTTCATGACGAGGTAGGAAAAGTCTTTGGACATGTCCTCGAAGATGCAGGAGTCTTTAAATGGGACACGGCTGGCCGAGAAGGACAACGCCGCTTCATTGAGGTACTTCTCACGTCATGATTTTCTCGCACTGCAAAATCCACTCCAAAGCGCTTTGGAGTGGATTTTACCTCTGAACACCCTTTCAGAGGTGAATTCAAAGCCAAACCACAAGCTTAATTGCCTACGAGCCTAGTCACAGTGCAAGCTTAGTCGTGATCTTTCTTTTTGCCCTTCACAAGCTCAGGGGACTTCTCGCCACCAACACTTTCCGGAGTCACCACAACCCGCGTAATATCCAAGTCAGACGGCAAATCAAACATAGTCTCTTGAAGAGTGGATTCGCAAATGGCACGCAAACCACGGGCACCGGTACCGCGCTCCAGAGCCTTACGGGAAATCTCCCGAAGAGCTTCATCGGTAAATTCAAGATCAACGCCCTCAAGCTCAAACATACGACGGTATTGCTTAACGAGAGCATTCTTCGGCTCAGTCAAAATGCTTACGAGATCGTCTTCACTCAGTTCTCGCGTGGAAGTAATGACGGGAATACGGCCGAGAAGCTCGGGGATCATGCCAAACTTATGCAAGTCCTGAGGCATCACCTTAGCGATAAGATCGGACTCACCCTGATTAAAGCGCTCAGCAACATGAGAGTTAAACCCGATACCCTTCTTACCGATACGGTCCGCAATAATCTTATCGAGACCAACAAAGGCTCCGCCACAGATAAAGAGGATGTTGGTGGTGTCAATGTGGATAAGTTCCTGCTGAGGATGCTTGCGGCCGCCTGTTGGGGGCACGCTCGCCTCAGTTCCCTCCAGAATCTTCAGGAGCGCCTGTTGAACTCCCTCACCGGAAACATCTCGGGTAATGGAGAGGTTTTCCGCCTTACGAGCAATTTTGTCAATCTCGTCAATGTAAACAATGCCAACCTGCGCGCGCTCAACGTTTCCGTCAGCCGCCGTGATGAGTTTCAGAAGAATGTTTTCAACGTCCTCGCCAACATAACCGGCTTCTGTAAGCGTGGTGGCGTCGGCAATGGCAAAAGGAACCTCCAAAAAGCGGGCAAGTGTCTGAGCAAGCAAGGTCTTGCCGGTACCGGTAGGTCCAAGCAGCAAAATGTTAGATTTTGCAATCTCAACGTCCTCATCGCCCTCAGCGGGCTCATCATTGCCTGAAAGAATACGGCGATAGTGGTTGTATACCGCAACGGACATGGCCCGTTTTGCGTCTTCCTGACCCATAACATACTGCGACAACTCATCATAGATCTCATGAGGCGTAGGAAGGTTCTTAATGAGAGGCTCGTCTGCGGCGGCATCACTACGCTCGGCTTCTTCAAGCTCAAGCTCAAACGAATCGTTAATCATGTCGCTACAAGTGCGCACGCACTCATCGCAGATACAAACACCATCCGGACCTTGAATGAGCTTGTTTACCTGACTGCGACTCTTGCCACAGAAGGTACAACGCATCTCTTGGTCATCAAAGGGGAAACCTTGCTTTTTTGACATTAAAAAGCCCCTTACTCAGCCTTTGATTGATCGTTACGGGAAGAAATAACGCGATCCACAAGGCCATAATCAGCTGCCTCTTGGGCGCGCATATAATTGTCACGCTCGGTATCAACGTTTACTTTCTCAAGCGGCTGCCCGGTATACTCTGAAAGAAGTTCATTAAGGTGCTGGCGAATCCACTTTGTCTCATCGGCAACAATTTGAATATCGGTTTGCTGACCTTGGACACCACTTGACGGCTGATGGATCAAAACCATGGAGTTTGGAAGTGCCAAACGTTTTCCCTTTGCACCGGCAGCGAGAAGAACGGCGGCCATTGAAGCTGCCATACCCACGCAAATAGTTGAAACATCGGGCTTGATAAAGTTCATCGTATCAAGAATGCCCAAGCCGGCGTACACATCTCCGCCAGGAGAATCAATATAGAGTGAAATGTCTTTCTCGGGATCCTGGCTTTCAAGATGGAGGAGCTGTGCGATAACGAGGTTTGCAGAATCTCGCGTCACGGGCTCACCGAGAAATACGATGCGATCATTGAGCAGGCGAGAATAAATATCATAGCTGCGCTCGCCGCGGGGAGTCTGCTCGATAACATATGGAATGAGCGGAGTGTTTGTTGGAACGTTCATGCATCCTCCTTGTGTACACAATCAGTCTCTAAAAGGATACCCCGAGACACTATATTCTATCCCGGGGTATAAAATCTATCTAAGCAGATTCTCTTTACTGAGCGTCTTTTTCGTCTGCTTTGTCTGCGTCTGCCTTGGATTCTTTTGTTTCCTTCTTAGTTGACTTTTTGGCAGCGGTCTTCTTGGCAGGTTTCTTCTCGGCTTCTTTCTTTGCGGTTTCAGCGTCCTGCTCGGCAATCTCATCCTTTACGGTGACCTGAGCATTATCGCGGAGCCAATCGAGTGCCTTGGAGCGACGGATAGACTCACGTATGGCAGGAAGACGGCCGGCGCTTCTCCACTCCTCGATAGTCTTTTCGACATCCTTGACACCTGCCTTCTCAAACTCAGCACGGACATCATCGTCGGTGGCTTTGATATCCTGGTTGCGAGCAACCGCATCAAGCGCTAGAGACTGACGGGCACGCTCGTCTGCCTGCTCCTGAAGGTCTTTGATGAAGTCATCGGTCTTAATGCCGCGAGCAGCAAGGAACATGTCAAGGGTTGCTCCTTGGCGCTGCAGATTATTGAGGAACTCCTGTGCAATCTCGTTAAAAATTTCATTTTTATACTCAGCGGGGACCTCATCAAGCTGCAGGCGTTTGCCCATCTCTTCAACAACGCGATCTTCTTTAAGGGTTGGAAGAGAGTTTTTCTTATCGTTTTCAATCTCTTCCTTAACGGCATCGCGAAGTTTTGCTACGGTATCAAAACCAAAGTTCTTCTTAGCCAAATCATCAGTCAGCTCTGGCGTAACAGCCTTTTTATGAGCAACAAATTTGACCTTGATGTCATAGTCATGTGAGTGAACCTCGTCGCCATGGGTATGGCTGTGAGTCCACTTGATTTCCTTCTCTTCACCGGGCTTCATACCAATGAGCTCCTTCTGGAACTCTTCCGGAATCTGAGTGCCGTCCAGCGAAATGGTGCGACCCTCACCTGCCATATGAGCAGCACCCTCGATGTTTTCAACATCAACGGAAATGACATCGCCCTCTTTAGCGGCGCGCTTCTCCTTTGTGTCTTCATAGGTAGTCTGATAGCTCAAAAGTGTCTTGATCTGACGATCAATCTCGGCATCGGTTGCTTCTTCCGGCGGCATGGTGATAGCCGGTGCATCATACGAATCAAGCTGTGCGTCAGGACGGACATTAAAGGTTACCTCATAGGTGTAATCCTTGCCCTCCTCTACGAGATTATCATCCTTGCCATAATCTCCCCGTCCGATGGGAACAAGATCAAGCTCTTCAAATACCTGAGGCTCTGCCGTACCGAGAAGATCATTGGTTGCCTGAGCAAGCACTGCATCATAGCCGACAACGCTATTAATAACAGGGCGCGGTGCTTTGCCCTTACGAAAACCCTGGAAGGAATACTTATTAGCAATGTCTTTGTAAGCCTGCTTAACCGCAGCGTCAACGTCTGCAGCAAAAATGGTGACCTTAACGGCAAGCTTCTGATCTTTTGGCTTGTCAGCGGTAACGGTGATGTTCAACGTTCCTCCAGTGTCTCGAACCTATACGTGCTGGATGTACCAGCGGCTTTCTACGTTGCCCGTGGTGCGGGCGGAGGGAATCGAACCCCCATGGACTCAGTCCACTAGAACCTAAATCTAGCGCGTCTGCCAGTTCCGCCACGCCCGCAAAATTCACGTAGCCTTGAAATAATAGCAAACATCCAGCGTTACACTGTCGAGAAGTGTAAAACCACTTGATTTTTCACCAATATAGCGCCTATGTACTACAATCTCATTGGAATTCCCAAGCACGTTCAACCAGTTGTTCCACGTCCAAACGGCTAAACGTCCTAAAATGTCAGAAGGCAATACGTATCTTGTTTGGTGGTGTTCATGTTTCCTGACTTTCTCAAAGACTCGGCCGACATCGTTGCACAAAGATTACTTGGCTGCACATTTACGCGCACTATCACTTACGCCGGCGAGAAGCACACCTTAGTTGCCCGTATCGTCGAAACCGAAGCATACGATGAGAGCGATCCTGCCAGCCATGCGTTTGGAGGCAAAACCAAACGCAACGCTGCCATGTACGGACCGGCCGGCCGGCTCTACGTCTACCTTTCATACGGGATGCATTTCTGCTGCAATGTCGTTTGTAACAAAGACGGCTACGGTTCCGGTGTGCTCATCCGAGCCGTTGAACCGATTTCGGGAATTGAAACGATGCGCGCCCTCCGTGAAAGCGGTAAAACTCGCAAACATCCTCTACGCAACTACGATCTCACCAATGGTCCCGGTAAAGTTTGTGCCGCCCTCAGCATTGATCGTACACTCTACGGACATAATCTGCGCAAGACTCCCCTTGTGCTTTCTGCCAACCCTCTTCATGCCGACGAACGCATCATTGCAACGCCACGTATTGGTATCAGCAAAAATGCCAATGCTCTGAGAAGATTTTCTATCGAGGGGAACCCCTTTGTATCAAAGTAGTTCCCCTCGCTTCTAGCACACACCCTGAGCCATCATGGCATCAGCAACCTTCAAGAAGCCTGCAATATTAGCACCAAAGATAAGATTGCCGGGATGTCCGTACTTCTCGGCAGCCTCAGATGCAGCAGTGTAAATGTTTGCCATAATATCTTGAAGCTTTGAATCAACCTCATCAAAGGTCCATGAAAGATGTTCGGCATTCTGAGACATCTCAAGGCCCGATACGGAGACGCCTCCGGCGTTGGCAGCTTTGCCGGGTGCAAAGAACACGCCATTCTCAACCAGGTAATTGGTTGCTTCGAGTGTCGTGGGCATATTGGCACCTTCAACAACAAAACGCGCACCACCAGAAACCAACTTCTGAGCGTCTGCAAGCTCCAGCTCATTTTGTGTTGCGCAAGGCATGGCAATGTCGCATGTCTCACCCCACGGACGCTCACCCCCGTGATAGATTGCACTGGTACGAGCCTCGGCATACTCTCTGATACGAGCGCGGCGCACCTCCTTGACATCTTTCAGCAGCTCAATGTCAATACCATCAGGATCGTACACGTAGCCGGAAGAATCAGAAACGGTGATAACTTTAGCACCCAACTGTCGTGCTTTTTGAGCGGCGTAAATGGCGACGTTTCCGGAACCTGAAATGCAAACCGTCTTACCATTGAGCGTCTCGTTCTTCTCGGCAAGCATGTGCGTGAGGAAATAAACCGCACCGTAGCCGGTTGCCTCCGTACGCGCAAGAGAGCCTCCAAACGGAAGACCCTTACCGGTAAGTACTCCCGACCACTCATTGCGCAAGCGCTTATACTGGCCAAACATGTAGCCAATCTCGCGTGCACCGGTACCGATGTCACCGGCGGGAACATCGGTGTTGGGTCCAATATGGCGATAGAGCTCCGTCATAAACGACTGACAAAATGCCATCACTTCTCTGTCGGACTTACCCTTGGGGTCAAAGTCAGAACCTCCCTTGCCGCCACCCATGGGAAGCGTGGTCAAGGAGTTCTTGAAGATCTGCTCAAACCCAAGGAATTTCAGGATTGAAAGGTTAACGGAGGGGTGCAGGCGCAGCCCGCCCTTATACGGTCCGATTGCTGAATTGAACTCAATACGATATCCGCGATTTACCTGAACCTTTCCGGCATCGTCAACCCAAGGGACACGAAACATGATGATACGCTCGGGCTCCACTAAACGCTCAAGCAATGACACTCGTTCATACTCAGGATGTGCATCGAGAGCAGGCTGAATGGTTGTCAGAACCTCGCGCGCCGCTTGAATAAATTCTGGCTGATCCGCATAACGCTTCTCCAGCTCAGCAATGATCTTCTCGGAATAACTCATAGTGCTCCCTTCATATGTGTTGTAAACAGAATACGTCTATATGTCGAGAAAATCGCTCTTCTTACCAAGTTGAAACAAAATGAAAACATGAATTTCACTGTCAAATTTCAAATTGAGCATTGCCGCAAACGACAGACTCCCCTATACTTTTCTTTCGGCTCGGGGTGTAGCGCAGCTTGGTAGCGCAACTGCTTTGGGAGCAGTGGGTCGCTGGTTCGAATCCAGTCACCCCGACCAGCTTTCGTACGTTTTGCTCTATGCGGCGGTAGTTCAATTGGTAGAGCATCAGCCTTCCAAGCTGACTGTTGCGGGTTCGAGTCCCGTCCGCCGCTCCATTTTCTTATTGCGCACTCATCCGTATGTATGCGCTACATCCAAGCTTACTAACAGGTACTAACCCAACCGATGAATAGAATGCTTTTGATTTTTCCGTAGAATCCGTGAGAAGCTCCACCTGATACACGGAAGCATATTTTTTCAGAATGGCTCGCATCAATGCAGAGCCTACACCTTGCCTTTGATATTCTGGAAGCACAAGAATGTCTTGAACGAATACGATGGATATACCGTCACCGACAACGCGAACAACTCCAACGAGCTTCTCTTTTTCAAATGCACCCAAAATGCAAAGTGAATTTTTGTACGCTTCTTCGAGCATCTCCGGACAACTTGTATAGTTTGTCCAGCCAACGCTTTGATAGAGGTCAATGATTTCTTGTTCATTGTACGTTTGGTACTCTTTGATTTCCATGTTCTTTTCCAAACTCAGCGCTCACGGAGTAATTGCGGTATTGCAGCGAAGCACTCATAAACCTAACCTCATATATCATAGAGGGAGACGGTGTGCTTTGCCAGCATCCCGGCCAGCGCTCGCTCCGGGGTGCAGCTTTGCAAGGCCGCCGCAGCCTTAAAGGCCGAGAGCCGATCTGCATTGTCGCCGGTGTACTCCTTGGTTTTTCGGGTTAGGGGTACCCGGCATCGGTCTACCTGCTGCTCAAATACCTGTTTGAATTCGTTTTGTGTGATAAACCACACCTCCTTTGACATAGAAAAACCGGCTACTCTAAAATCCATTAGAATAGCCGGTGGCTTTATAATATTAGGTTGTTACAGTGCGTTGATTTCTTTTTCCAATTCGCTGACCGCGCTCACGACAGTCTCAAAGGTCGGAACATCACTATAGAGCATATCCTTCATTGCTTCGTAATCTGCGGCCAATAAACAGCCACCCAGACCTGTGATGTACTTTTTTATGGCGAGAAGACCGGTTTTCTCGCCAAATGTACATCACAGCCCCATGTTTTGAAGCAAAAAAGTACATCACAGGTCGCACAAAGTACATCACAGCTCGCAAGAACTACATCACAGGTCGCAAGAACTACATCACAGCTTGACAGATCTACCTCACGGGTTTCCCTTATCAGCACATCAGATAAACAGAATAAAGCGTTTCTCCAAGCGACGAAACACCGCATACCCCACAATGAGGACAACAAAAGCTGCTACCACACAGCCCATAATAGTGCCACGGGAAGGAAGCTGCTGAAAAAGCAGGCAATCCCGAATAAATGTTACATAGTGATACATGGGATTGAAACGCTCCACCTGCAACATCCATGGCGACATGATGTTTACCGAGTAAAAGAGCGGTGTACCATACATCCATGCCGTCACAACAACGCTCCACAGGTGAATAATGTCGCGGAAAAAGACTGCCAACGCAGAGAGTAAAAGCGAAATACCAACGCAAAACAGCGTCAAAAGCAGCAACGCCACCGGCATAAGCAGTGCATACACCGTAAGCGGTATTTGAAAGACTACCATAACCACCGCAACGGCAATAAGCGAGAACGCATAGTTTACTACGGCAAAAAGCACCTTTTGCACGGGAAAAACGAGACGGTTGATGCGTACCTTTTTAAGAAGGCTGGAGGCGTCAATGATTGAGCGCATGCCCATGGTCGTCGCATCACTCATCAGCTGAAATGCCGTGTTTCCCAAAATAAGATAGAGCGGATAGTTAACCACATCTGCCGCTCGGTTACCCAAAAAAGTAGAGAAAACCACCGCCATAACAATCATCATCAAAAGCGGGTTCAAAACCGACCACACCACGCCCAGTACACTGCGGCGATATTTAAGCTTGAAATCCTTGCCCACAAGCTGGCGCAAAATATACTGGTCACGCTGCTTTGGCGGATACCACGCATCTCTGCCGGACACCGCAAGCATGTCGGAAGTTTCTTTAGCCACTCGGCATCCCTTTCTCAGACCGATTCTTTGCCGAATAATCGTAGCACAGCCGCGCACATGAAGCTAAACTAGAAGAGCATGTGAGGAAAACTACCCAAGGAGTCCTATGGCACACTCTCCGCTTGGTCGCACGCTTGTTATCGCCAACCCCGCAGCTCATAGTGGCAAAGGTGCTACCGGCGCCGAATTTGCTCGTCATTTCCTTACAAGCTACGCCTCGGCTACCAAAGGCTATGAAATTCGTCTAACCACAAGTATGGGCGATGCCGTAAACATCGCGGCCTCCGCCGCTTCTTTTGACAGTGTTCTTGCGCTTGGAGGAGACGGTGTCATTCACGAAATAGCCAATGGGCTCATGAAAATTGCACCGGACAGACGACCTGCCCTTGGTATTATTCCCATGGGTTCGGGTAATGACTGTGCACGCACCCTTGGTATGAAACCAAATAACGTGGAAGGCGCGCTTGCTCAGCTGGTGCGCGGACATATAACTCCCGTTGAACTGGGCTTGGTTAATGGAGAATACTTTATAGAAACACTCTCATTTGGACTGGACGCCGCTATTGCCCTTGATACCACTACAAGACGCGCTCACGACACAAGTCAAGAGGGTGAGACGCTCTTCTTTACATCAGGACTTAAAATTCTCTCTGCAGGCTCTAAGGGATATGCATGCTCCGTCTCCTTTGATGGCGAGAAGCCCCTTGAACTCCGTGAGCTTATTTTGGCGTTCCAGGTTGGTCCTACCTATGGCGGCGGCTTTAAAATCTGTCCTGACGCCTCTCCTACCGATGGAAAGCTTACTGCCTGCTATAACTCAAAAATTCCCGGTATCCCCCGTTTGCTGACGCTCTTTTTACTCGCAAAGAAGGGTCGGCACATTAATTCAAGCATCATCAAACAGCGTCACCTTGACAGGGCTGTTGTAACGTTTTCTGAGCCGGTACCCGTGCAAGTTGACGGAGAAGAACTCCCTTACGCCGACAAATACGAGGTACACGTACTTCCAAAGGCACTGCGCATCATCATGCCATAATCATATTTCATACCGTACAAAGCTCACGCAAAAGCCCTGGCTATCACATGGATAGTCAGGGCTTAATACGATATCCAAACAGTGTCTAACGGGCTTCCGCCTCAAGAAGGGCACGAACCTCAGCTGACGTATCAAGTTCAAGCGCGCGACGCGCAAGATCGTCGGCCTCAGCCTTACTCCATGCGGCAACCGTCTTACGCGTACGCAAAACGGAAGGCGCTGAAACGGAAAACTCAGACAGGCCAAAGGAAATCAAAATGGGGATAAGGAGAGGATCTGCCGCAGCTTCACCGCACATACCGACCATGATACCAGCCTTGTTGCCTTCTTCAATAATGCGCTTAAGCGAACGGAGAACTGCAGGCTGATATACCTCATACAAATATGCCACACGATCATTGCCTCGATCGGCGCACATGGTATAGCCAATGAGGTCGTTGGTGCCGATAGAGAAAAAGTCGCACTCACGAGCCAACTTATCGGCAATAAGAGAAGCCGCAGGGGTTTCAATCATGGTGCCGACTTCAATATCCTTGTTGTATGCAATGCCGCGCGCATCAAGATCTTTCTTGCACTCCTCAACAAGGGCACGCGCCTGGCGAACCTCATCAACGGCGGTTACCAATGGAAGCATAATCTTGATGTCACCAAACGCAGACGCGCGGAGCAATGCGGTAAGCTGAACCTTATACTGCTCAGGATTATTCAGGCAATACCTGATGGCGCGGAAGCCCATAAAGGGGTTCTCTTCCTGTTGCATATTGAGATACGGAATGTCCTTATCGCCACCGACATCAAGAGTACGGATAATAACCGGCTTATCCTTCATGCGAAGTGCAACCTTCTGATATGCCGCAAACTGCTCTTCTTCACTTGGGAGCTCTTTGGCATCCATAAACAAAAACTCAGAGCGGAAAAGACCAACACCTTCAGCATCAGCGTCTACTGCACCATTTGCATCATCAGGATTGCCGATATTTGCAACGAGAAGTACCTTCTTGCCGTCAGATGTGGCAGTTTCCTTACCGCGGAATGTTTCAAGTGCAGCCTTTTCTGCTGCATACGCTTCTGCTTGTGCGGTGTAATCAGCAAGCTCTTCTTCGGACGGACGCAAAATGACTTTGCCGTGCGTGCCGTCAACAATAATCGTGGCACCTGTTGCCACTTCCGCTGTAATGTTGGCAACCGAAAGAACGGCTGGGATTTCAAGGGCACGCGCAATAATTGCCGAATGGGACGTACGGCCGCCGGTTTCTGTGATAATGCCGCAAACATGCTCTTTGTCGATGTCAGCCGTCATCGACGGAGTGAGCTCATGGCACACAATAACGGAGTTTTCCGGAAGTGTAGAGAGGTCCACTACATCTTTGCCGAGAAGATCTGCCAAAAGACCAGTCTTTACATCGGCGACATCGGCAGCACGCTCACGGAAGAGTTCATCTTCCATGCCCAAAAACATAGTGTAGTACGTATCGTAGGCATCACTGACTGCCTGCTCGGCGCACGTACCTCCATCAATGGCGCCGTTGACCATATCTTTAATGCCCTCGTCTTCGGCAAACTCGATATGCGCTCCCATGATTGCTGCGGCATCTTCACCAACAGTTTTAGTCATACGTTCCATTTGAGCGTTTGTCTGATCGATGAATTTTGCAACAGCATCTGCATAGCGCTGCTTTTCTGCCGCAACATCATCAATAGGGTGCGCTGTAAAGGAAAGATCTGGCGTAACTGCTACTTGGGCATTACCAATTCCAATGCCGTTTGATGCATTGACTCCCTCGTACATAACCACTCCTTACCTGCGCCGCATCTGCGACGGCTTACATCCCCCAAAGTCATCAAGTTAACTGCCGATGACTCATCTACCTAAGCTATGTGCAATAAAACTCCTATTTACTTATCTTCCTTCTCATGAGTATGTTTTGTACCAAGCCAGTCCTTCTCGCGAATCTCTGCTTTGGCATGGTTTGCTTTAATTTCTTCTGCAATAGCGGCAGGCATTTTACGCCCCATCTTCTTATAGAGGGCACCCACCACTCTATCAATGGTTGTGCGTTTGGCAATGCCCTTGCTTGCAGCCGTAGCCGTACCGCACGCAGATGCATAGATAAGAGCTGTCTCGTAATCAAAGCCTTGTGTGGTCTTAGCCAAGAAGCCTCCCACCATTGAGTCTCCGGCACCCGTAGCATTTACCAGGTGAATCTTTACCGAAGGCACAATATGGGTCTCTCCGTATTCATCCAGAAGGAGCGAGCCTGAACCGCCACAAGAAACAATAACGTTACGGGCGCCATTCTCTTGAAGCTTCTGTGCAAACGGGATGCACTCTTCAGGAGTCTCCGGAGCTGCATTAAAGATACGGCCAACTTCATGGTTGTTTGGTTTGATAAGGAAAGGATGCGCCTTAATGGCCTCCATCAAAAGCTGTCCGGGTGCATCCACGACAAACTGAATGCCCCTTCCGGCGAGTTGCTGCATAAGACGTGTATAAATATCTTCAGGAAGTGAGTTGGGAATAGACCCGGTAAGCACCAAGGTGTCTCCGGATCCAACAACGTCCATACGCCTAAGGAGCTCGTCTACTTTTTTCTCAGGAATACGAGGTCCCATGCCGTTAACCATGGTCATGACAATGCCGTCCAGCTTGACATTGATGCGCGTAAAGCCTGAATCAAGCTTTACAAAGTTGCTGGGGATACCTTGCTTCTGAAGATCACTCAGAAGATAGTCACCGGTAAATCCGGCAACAATACCCATGGCAACCGTAACCATATCAAGCTCATTAAGCAGCGTAGAGACATTAATGCCGTTACCGCCGCAATGGAGCTCTTCCGCTTGTGATCGGTTAGTAAAGCCCATATCCAGCGTATTGGGTTGCATTACGTAATCAAGTGCAGGGTTCAACGTCATTGTGTAAATCACGGCAATTCCTCCATGACAAAAGAACATGAAACGATTGCCTTCTAGTATGACGCATTTTTATTATTAGGTCATGCAAAACATAACAAAATCGGTTAACGCTCGATGAAATGTATAGCAAAACACCCCGGCGGAGACCGGGGTGTACAAATGCGCTGGTGGATCGTCAGGGGTTCGAACCCTGGACCTTGGGATTAAGAGTCCCCTGCTCTACCAGCTGAGCTACCGGTCCCCTTGCACGCAAATGGGGTGGGTAGAGGGGCTCGAACCCTCGACCTACGGAGCCACGGTCCGTCGCTCTGCCAACTGAGCTACTCCCACCGTTTAGCCACCTCTTGAAGCAGCTAAATTATTATTACAGAACTCAACGATTATGCAACCCCTAATTTGAAGTTTTCCTTGCGAGTTCCCTTGAATTTCCTTTTACTCTCCTTCAAGCTCGAGCAATGCCCTATCAAGACGATCAAGCGCTTCATCAATCTCCACACGCGGAGCAGCCAAATTCCATCTCTTAAATCCATCAGCCGCCTCACCAAAAAACACTCCGTCCGTAAAGAAAAGCTGCGCCTTATTCTCGAGAAAGTCGTCGAGTTCGTCATGTGTCAGGCCAAGCGCACGAAAATCCAGCCACTGAAGATATGTCCCTTTAACTGGGATAAGACGAATCTCAGGATGCTTCTCGGCGAAAAAGTTGATGACGTGGTGCTGGTTGGCATCCACTGTTGCGATACAGGCATCAAGCCATTTCTCGGCATAGTTGTACGCAAGTTCGCAGGCCTTGAAGCTGATGGGGTTACACGAGGTGGTATGGTTTTCACTCATGCGGGCAGTTAAGCGCTCTCGAAGCTCGGGATTACTGACGATAATGTTTGAGAATTGCGTACCCGCAAGATTGAAACTCTTTGACGGCGAGGTACAGGTAATGGTGCGCGCCGCTATCGTTGGCGTAACCGTTTCAAAAACCGTATGATGTGAACCCGGCATAATAAGATCATGGTGAATCTCATCGGAGACTACAAACAGTCCGTACTTCTCGGCAATCTTGGCGACTCGTATAAGCTCTTCTTCCGTCCAAACCCTTCCCGCAGGATTGTGAGGAGAACAAAAGATGAGCAGCGTATTTTTTGGGTCCGTTGCGAGTTGCTCAAAAAGATCAAAGTCAATATCGTAGGTAAGGTCATCATTCAAGATAAGCGGGCACTCAACAAGCGTCCGATGAGAGTGCTCGATAGCCAGGTAAAATGGATGATAGACCGGCGTAAAGATGATGACCCCTTCATCGGGTTTGGTAAACTCCTCAACCGATGAAAAAATAGACGGAACAACTCCTGCAGAGTTCAAAATCCATTCAGGCTCAACATGCCAGTTATGTCGGCGCTCCATCCAGCTTGCCACGGCTTCTTTTGTCTTGTCCGTTGGCTCAGAGTATCCAAGCACTGCCGTGTCAATGAAACGTTTCAGACCATCAACAATCTCTGGAGCCGTATGGAACTCCATATCAGCCACGGAAAACGGCACAATATGCGCCGGAAGTTCAGGGTGTGCTCTACGCATAGTGTTCCATTTACAGGAACCTTCCTGACTGCGGTCGATACGAGATTCGAAATCGTAGGTCATAAAACCTCCAAAATCAGCAGTGTTCAATTTCCATAACGAGAAAAACGTGAGCATACAGCAAACGTCGCAAGAATAGCACAATTTGAATGCGTGCTTCACTACCGAACTTGAGCATTCGATGGAAGGTATATGGCTTCCGTATATCTTTGCGGTCGATTTTTGCCGTGTCCTTGCTATAATGAAGGGCGCACAAAGGTCCCCTTAGCTCAGTTGGATAGAGCGTCGGTCTTCTAAACCGCAGGTCAGGCGTTCGAATCGCCTAGGGGACACCAGAGATTTCAGCCGTCCGGTTTGCCGGGCGGCTTTTTTACGGCAGTGAGATACCTACACCAAATACTCTGCAATCTGTACGGCATTGGTAGCAGCCCCTTTACGGATCTGATCACCGCAACAGAAGAATGTAAGCGAGTTTGTAGCGGCGGATGCGGAAAGATCTTTGCGAATGCGTCCAACATATACAAGATCTTGATCGGATGTATCAAGCGGCATAGGATATGCAAGCGCAGACGGATCATCAACTACCCTAATCCCAGGGGCATCCTCAAGCACGGCGCGAGCTTCGTCAGGTGTAATAGGATGGTCAAACTCAGCTGTAATGGATTCAGAATGTGAGCGCATAACAGGAACACGAACGCAGGTACAATTTACTCGCAATTCCGGAAGATGCATGATTTTACGGCCCTCGTTTTGCATCTTCATTTCCTCGGATGTATAACCTTCTTCGTTAAAACCACCAATCTGCGGAATCAGATTGGCTGCCAGCTGGTAGGCAAACGGCGTTGTCTTACCCACAGACTCGCCTGAAACAAGACAGGCCATCTCCCGTTCAAGCTCTTTGAGTCCCGGCAAACCGGCGCCTGATGCGGCCTGATACGTGGACACAATCAGCCGCTTTACGCCCGCAGCCTTATGAAGTGGCCACAAAGGTACCAAACCGATAATGGTCGCGCAGTTGGGATTGGCGATGATACCGTGGTGATTCTTGATGTCTTGAGCATTAATCTCAGGAATGACCAAAGGTACATCTTCATCTAGGCGAAATGCATGCGAGTTATCCACACAAACACAGCCACGCCTAACCGCTTCAGGTAAAAGCTCTTTTGCCTGAGCGTCACCGGCTGCTCCAAGTACGATATCAACGCCCTCAAAGGCTTCAGGTGTCGCTTCACGTACTTGGATCTTCTCGCCACAAAAGTCCACAAAACTTCCGGCAGAGCGAGAAGAAGCCAACGGGATAAGTTGGGAAACAGGAAATGAACGCTCCTCAAGACAGCGCATCATTTGTGTGCCCACAACACCGGTAGCACCGAGAATTGCAACGACCTTTCCTTTTGTCTGAGTGCCGAGACTATTCTGTTTGTGTGCCATATTTTTATTGCTTACTGCATTCATTTGTATACCTACACCTATCTCAAAACCATCTCATCGCGAACAAAGCGCTCGTAAATGACGCTAATGGTACGATCGAAATCAGCGTTATCAACGCCCACGATAATACTAATCTCCTCGGAACTCTGTGTAATCATGCGGATGTTGATGTTGGCTTCACCAAGTGCGCCAAAGATCTTTCCGGAAGTTCCTGAGCGCTTTGACATGTTACGGCCTACCACAGATACCAGTGCCAAACGATCAACCATCGTAATGTCATCGGGTTCTATTTCATGGCGGATATCAGCAATAATGGAATAGATGGTGTCGCGCACGTCAGCGGCATTAACGACAATACCAAATGAATCCACACCGGTTGGAATATGCTCTACCGAAACACCATAGCGCTCAACAATATGAAGCGCGCGAGAAATAACACCGACTTCATTGGACATGTGAGCCTTTTTAATATGGATGGCCGTAAAGTCTTTTCGACCGGCAATACCCGTAATAAGGTGCTCGCTGACATCGCCATCCGCCGTCTCGCGAATAACGGTACCCGCATCAGAGGGGCTATTGGTATTTTTAATTTGAATGGGAATGTTTGCCTCGCGCACCGGAAAGATTGCTTCTTCCTGCAAGACCGAAGCTCCCATATAGGAAAGCTCACGCATCTCATCAAAGGTAATGCGTCCAATGGCTCGTGGATGATCAACGATATGTGGGTCAGCGGAAAGAAAACCGGAAACATCGGTCCAGTTCTCATACAGCCCGGCATCAAGACAGCGAGCTACGATAGCGCCGGTAATGTCTCCCCCTCCACGCTGAAAAAGCTTAATTGCCCCATCGACGGTAGCGCCATAAAAACCCGGAAGCACAAAGGAGCCCTCACGGGCAACCGCATCACGCAGACGCGATGCGGTGCGCTCCATATCAACGGTTCCGTCATGATGGAAGACAATGACATCAGCGGCATCGATAAAGGGCATATCGAGATACTCTGCCAGAAGATTGCACGTAAACCATTCTCCACGCGAAACTACAAACTCAGGCGAATATTTTTTGATACGTGAAGCAAACTCCTCGAACTTCTCGGCAACAGGCCACGAAAGTCCCAAGCCATCGGCAATTTCTTGAAACCGTGCTTCAATATCAGCCAAAAGAGACGTGCAATCAACGTGGTACTCAATATGAGCATTTACCAAAAGCAAGAGATCGGTAATCTTGTTGTCTCCGCTAAAACGCTTGCCTGATGCAGACGACACAATAAAACGACGGTCGGGGTCTGCCTCAACAATGGCTTTCACCTTTTTAAACTGTTTGACGGACGCAACACTTGAGCCGCCAAATTTTGCAATTTTAATCATACCTATTTCCTCTCACCCAGCGCCGCCATAAACGACGTTGAATCAGTTTTTAAAGCTTCATCGAGAAGCTCATGTGCTTGAAGAGCGGTTATATCACGCACAATATACGCACCGGGTTCATACACCCTTCCGTCACAAACGGAAGCCTCCGTTCGGATAACATACGAAGAGCGCAGGAGCTTGGGCTCATATATAAGAGCTTGTGAATCCTTATGTACAAAAGAATACGTCGGGAAGTTTTTATGAGCTATGTCGAGAATATCTTGTACCACGGCATTTGCCGTTGGATCTCCGCCCGCTCCTTGTCCGTAAAATGTAAGTTCACCGATAGTTTTTCCGGTAAGGGTGGCTATATTGAAGTTCAAAGGAACATGTGCTTCAAGGGCCTCCATCGGAATGGCTACGGGTTCTACCGCGACAGCGTAGCGTCCGTCTTTACACACGCCGCGTCCAAAAAGTTTAACGGTACGTCCGTGGTTGCCAAAAAACGCCAAATCTCGCCGGGTAAGATTGCGAATCCCCGAAGTTGGCACTAAGTCCGTACACCGCACATCAAAGGCAACCGTTGCGGAAATCATCGTTTTTGCTCGAACGTCAAGGCCGTCAATGTCTGCGGAAGGATCGCGCTCAGCATAGCCCAGCTCTTGTGCCTTACCAAGGACTTCCGCAAAATCAGTACCATCTTTGAGCATTGAGTAGACAATGTAGTTGGTGGTTCCGTTGAGAATGCCTGAAAAACCGGTGATGGCATCTATTCGCTTGGCTTTCTCAATGCCGGCGATCCAAGGAATGCCGCCACCAACGCACGCTTCAATACGAAGCGTGCTTCCGTACTTCTCGCCAACGGAAACAAACTCGGAAAAATAGGTTGATACCACGGCTTTATTGGATGTTACTACGTGTTTTCCGGACATGAGAGCGCGCACAATACACTCATGGGCAGGCTCAAGACCGCCCATACACTCCACCACAACTTCAATGGAATGATCGTCCAGGATGCTCTCAAAGGAGTCGGTCATGCGTTGGTCTTTCGGATTAAATCCCGGCCGCATTAAAATTCTTGTAAGTTTGGCTTCATCGGTACACTCATCGAGAATGCGCGCCACTGACCTGCCAACGGTGCCATAGCCCAGAAGGGCAACCTTTACAGGCGATCTCATTGATCGCAACACTCCTTTCACCCGCAAAACAAAACCCGCTCACATATCATTGAATTTCTGTTAACAATACTACGGGAGAAACAATACATTCTGTAGATTGTTAAAATACTTGAAACGTAAATGTTAGTTCTCGGTTTGTTATTGCCTTATTTTTGGAGGGTTCATGAACGTCGGGTTTCACAGTACCAGAGATGATCGCGTATCGATTAGCTCAAAAGAGGCCATTCTCGCCGGTATTGCTCCTGACGGAGGATTGTTTGTTTCCGATTCGCTTGGCGAGAAGCACCTGGATCTGACGCGTATTTCAGCTCAGGACTTTCACGCAACCGCTCATGACGTACTCTCTGCCCTCCTTGGCGACTATACCTCCGAAGAACTTGATGACTGCATTCAAGGTGCGTATGGAACACAGTGGGACACTCCTGCAATTACACCGGTTACTCCCCTGGATGATCATTGGCTCCTGGAGCTGTTTCATGGCCCAACCTCTGCATTCAAAGACGTTGCCCTACAGATGCTTCCCCGTCTGATGACAAAAGCTCGCACAAATTCGACGCACAACATCTTGGTTGTAACCGCAACCTCAGGTGACACCGGGAAAGCCGCACTCGACGGGTTCAAAGACGTTGCGGGAACGGGCGTGGTTGTGTTTTATCCCGAGGGCAACGTATCTGACATCCAACGTCTGCAAATGCTCACCCAAGAAGGTTCAAATGTTGCCGTATGCGCCGTGCGGGGAACCTTTGATGACGCGCAAACGGAAGTGAAGCGAATTTTTTCCGACACGGCCTTAAACAAACAACTCAAAGACGGTAAAGTTGCGCTTTCCAGTGCAAATTCAATCAATATCGGACGACTTGCCCCGCAGGTTACGTACTATTTTGACGCGTATGCACAACTGGTACGCCGCGGAGCCCTTTCTCTTGGCGAGCGCGTGAGCTTCTGTGTTCCTACCGGTAACTTTGGCGATGTATTGGCCGGCTATTTTGCAAAAAGAATGGGCCTACCCGTTGATAGACTCATCGTGGCCTCAAATTCCAACAATGTCCTCACTGACTTTATTAAAACGGGAACCTATGACAGGCGGCGCCCCTTTAAAAAAACCATCTCACCTTCAATGGATATTTTAGTTTCATCAAATCTTGAACGATTGCTCTACTATCTCTCCGATGGCGATGTCGAGCGCATTGCTTCTTTTATGCGTGATCTCAGCGAAAAAGGATACTACACCGTCTCTTCAGCACTTCTCGAACGTATTCAAGAAACGTTTGCATGCGGCTTTGCCACCGACGACGAGACGCGTCATACCATCCAATCCACGTGGAGAGACGCACACGTACTTATCGACCCCCACACTGCGGTAGCTCAAAGTGTGCTTGCACGAACCTCTCATGAAGTCCATGCAAACAGTAAGGCGTGCGTATGTGTCTCAACGGCAAGCCCCTTCAAATTCTCCTCTGATGTCCTAAGCGCCCTAGGCGAGAAGAACTTCAAACGCGACAGTCTTTCATGTATGGATACGCTTGCCGGGCTTACCGATACCGTTCCCCCAATTCCTCTTTCGAAACTCCGTGACAGAGCTATCATTCATTCATGTGTGTGTGATAAGGATCAAATGGGACACTTTGTTGTATCGGCTTCTCAGCGGATCTTCAGGTAAGCCTATCTAAGGGATGTGCGGGGAACTGTATGCAAGACGATATCATTTTTTCCGTTTCCGTACCGGCAACCTCGGCAAATGTCGGTGTCGGATACGACTGTTTGGGCCTGGCCTTTAACCTGCGTGCTCACTTTACGTTCAGGGAATCCGATGAACTTGAAATTGACGGTTGCCCTTCTCGCTTTCAAAATGACGACAACCTCGTGTGGCAGGCATACTGCACGGCATGTGACAAGCTTGGTGATGAGCCCACGCCCAAGCACATTACCATTGACTCTCCCATCCCCTTTTCCGGCGGCCTTGGCTCAAGCTCAACCTGTGTTATTGCAGGTGTTGCCTGCGCTCTTCAAGAGTCGCACAGCGGTTGGGATCCCGAACGCGCACTTGACCTTGCCTGTAGAATAGAAGGTCACCCCGACAATGTAGCGCCTGCTATTTATGGTGGTCTCACCTCGTCTTTTGTTGAAGGCGGACACACCGTTTGTTCCCGCATCAAAATTGCGCGTGGATTTTCTTTTGTGGCCATTGCGCCGCCGTATTCGGTGCAAACGGAAGACGCTCGTCTTGCCATGCCTTCCGAAGTTCCCATCGAGACGGCCGTTTGGCAGATGGGCCGTGTGGTTGCAGTTACAAACGCTCTCGCAACCGGCAACGCCGGTCTTCTCTCCACCGCCTGCGTTGACAAACTTCACGAACCGTATCGGAAAAAACTCATTCCTGACTATGATGCCCTTCGCGAAGCGGCGCGGATGGCCCGGGCAAGCGCCTTTGTCATCTCGGGTTCAGGAGCTGCCATGATTGCCATATGTGAATCACCTATTGTTGCTCAGGCGGTCATGAATAACGCCAGAGATGTCCGAGACGACCTCTGGATACAAATCCTTGAGCCATCGCTTGCAGGAACTTCAATTACCTGCGACGACAATACCATTCACCACAACACTTTTGACGAGATATAAAAAACGCTCACATACACAAGCAGCAAGAGTTTTTGTGTATGTGAGTTTCTTAAACAACCGTACTTCAGCGGCCTAAGCGCACTTCAACAGCCGCACCTAAATGTCGTAGCCTATCCTCCCAGATAGGCTTTACGAACATCGTCGTCATGCAGAAGCGCTTCTCCGGTTCCTATTTTTACAACTTTGCCGATTTCCAACACATACGCTCGATTGGCAACCTGAAGTGCCATATTGGCATTTTGCTCAACCAACAAAATTGTGGTACCGGCAGCGCCTAACGTCTTAATAATCGAGAAAATCTCTTCAATCAAAAGAGGCGCCAGACCCATAGACGGCTCATCAAGCATAAGCAGCTTTGGCCTGCTCATCAGCGCGCGTCCCATTGCAAGCATCTGCTGCTCACCGCCGGAAAGTGTGCCTGCCATCTGCCTGCGACGCTCACGAAGACGAGGAAAATGCTCGTATACAAGCTCACGAGTTTCCGCATTCTCCTCGTCTGAGTGCGTATAACCTCCCATTTCAAGGTTTTCCGCAACGCTCATACGCGAGAAGACCCGTCTGCCTTCCGGACAAAGCGCAAGACCCGCTTCAACGATTTTATGCGGCTTCACGCCCGCGATATTCTCGCCGGAAAACACTATCGAGCCGGCATCGGGCTTAATAAGGCCGGAAAGCGTATTGAGTACCGTTGATTTACCGGCGCCGTTTGCGCCGATCAACGTGACGATTTCTCCTGCTTTAATTTCAAACGAAATAGAACGTACCGCTCGTATCGCACCATACGATACGCTCAAATCCTGTACGGAAAGGAGTAAATCTGAAGAGGCCATCTACTTCACCTCCTGGGTACCTAAATATGCTTCAATAACTCGAGGATTACTCTGAATTTCAGAAGGGGTGCCCTTGGCGATAATCGATCCATGGTCAAGCACTGCCAAACCTTCGCAGACCCCCATGACAAAAGACATGTCATGCTCAATGAGCAGCACCGCAATATGAAAACTCCCTCGAATTTTAAGAACGTTTTCCATAAGCTCATGCGTCTCATTAGGGTTCATACCGGCTGCCGGCTCATCCAACAGCAACACCTTTGGATGCGTGGCTAACGCACGAAGAATTTCAAGTTTACGCTGATCGCCATAGGGAAGATTTCCTGCATTGGTTGCGGCAAGAGCGGTCATGTCAAAAATATTCAACAGGTCCATTGCACGCTCCCGAGCCTCTTTCTCTTCTCGCCAATGCTTTGACGTGCGGAACAAATCCTGAAAGAGATGGCTTGAAAGCGTCTGACCAAGACCAACCAGTACGTTATCAAGAACGCTCATGTTGTTAAAAAGCCGAATGTTTTGAAAGGTTCTTGCAAGACCCATGTGGTTGGTTTCAATAACACTCTTCCCTGCAAGATCATATCCGTCGAGAAGAACCGTTCCGCGTGTAGGTTTGTAAACGTTAGTGAGCAAGTTGAAAATCGTTGTTTTACCTGCACCGTTTGGCCCAATGATGCCGGAAATCTCAGTAGGTCCAAGGGCGATGTTGAAGTTTTCAACTGCTTTAAGGCCACCAAAATCGATGCCCAAATGTTCTGCTTGAAGCACGGGAATGGCGTTGAGATCGCGCTCGGGGATAAGGTTTGGCGACTCTTGGCGAATAAGTTTTGACATGTTACTTCACCTCCTTGTGAGAAGCGTCATCATCCGCGTCTTTGTTCCAGATATAGTCATGGTTCATAATGCGTTCAATGATGCGACTGAGCGAGAAATCATAGGAGCCGCATAGGCCTTTGGGGCGGAAAATCATTACAAGAATGAGTACGACGGCATATGCCAACATACGATAATCCGCAAACGCCCTCAGAGCTTCGGGCAATATGGTCAAAACCGTTGCGGAAATAACGGATCCAAACATGGAACCCATGCCGCCCAAAACCACCATGACAAGAATCTCAACCGATTTCATAAAACCAAATTTCGCCGGAGCCATAACCCCAATGCAGCCTGCATAGAGTCCGCCTGCAATACCGGCGAGAAAAGCGGAAAACACAAATGCCAGCGTCTTGTAATAGGTGGTATTAACGCCGGATGCTTCGGCCGCTATTTCGTTATCGCGAATGGCTAAAATGGCGCGACCATGGCGAGATTTCATAAGCGTATGAATCAGAAATATTGAAAGAGCCACCACAAGCGCCGTACTCAAAAAGCTGGTATAGGCCGGAATGCCGGTTAAACCGGAAGCACCTCCGGTAAGTTTAAAGCCCAGCGTGGAATCAATGTTTATCAAAACCACGCGAATGATTTCGGCAAAGCCGAGCGTAATGATTGCGAGGTAGTCGCCTTTTAAGCGAAGTGCCGGAATACCGATAATGACGCCGGCAAGACCCGCAACGACGCCGCCAAAAAGCAATCCCGAAACAAACAATGCAACGGCAGGCGCAGATCCAAGAGCCATATCAGTTGCACTGAGTCCCACAAGCGGCATTACGCGGATAATAAAAATGGCACAGGCATAGCCACCGATAGACATAAAGCCTGCATGTCCAAGGGGAAGCTGCCCCAAGTAGCCCGTCACAATATTGAGCGACACGGTCATAAGCACATAAATACCCACCTGCTCAAGAATGACCGTTTGGTAGCGAGAAATAACCCCTTCTCCCACCAAAGCATTTTCACCAAAGATAAAAAGAGCCACTACAAGAGCATTGATAAGATAGCGCTGTGTCATAGAGAGGTGTTTGCGCGGCCCCTCTATTCCCGCCCCTGTTGTGATAACGGGGTTCTTCTCGCGAGAATACTCTTTTGTCATGACACTACCTCCTAAACTTTTTCGGTAACGGCATGGCCGAGAAGACCGGTTGGTTTAACAACAAGAACGACAATAAGCAGCAAAAATACAACGGCATCCTGCCAGACGGAAAGGCCAAGTGCGGCTACGGCAACCTCGACGAAGCCAACCACAAGGCCTCCAACAACGGCTCCGGGTATGGAACCGATGCCTCCCAATACCGCCGCAACAAAAGCCTTTGTCCCCAGCATAATGCCCATGGTGGGTGTTGCTTGGTGATATGCCATGCTGTAGAGAATTGCTCCGATACCTGCAAGCGCAGAACCAACGGCAAAGGTAAACGAAATGGTACTGTTAACATTGACGCCCATCAGGCGAGCCGCCCCCATGTCTTCCGAAACGGCGCGCATGGCTTTTCCAAGACGCGTCTTTTGCACAAGGAACGTTAAAATAACCGTTGAGATGCAGGTTACAGCAACGGTTAGAATAGCCGTCAGCGAAAGAGTGACGGAACCAACACTGACGGTCGTCAAATTAACAAACGTCGGGACTACCTTTGCATCGGCTCCAAAAATGAGCTGTGAACCGCTTTCCAAAAAATATGAAACACCAATGGCGGTAATAAGAACCGAAAGACGAGGTGCTTCTCTTAGCGGTGCATAGGCAATCTTATCGATTGCCACTCCCAATGCCATGCAGCCGACAATACTTAAAAGCGCCGCAAGAGCAGGATGTATGCCTAGCTGAGCCATGGCAATCCATGAGATATACGCGCCGGCCATAATGATATCGCCATGTGCAAAGTTTAAGAGCAAAATAATGCCGTACACCATGGTATATCCAAGGGCGACAAGGGCGTAGATGCTGCCCAGTTGCAGGCCGTTTAAAAGTTGCGTAAAAAATGACACAGGACTCACTTCCTAACCCTCAATGGTGTCATAAATAACTTCTTTACCATCCTGAAATGCTACGATGAGCGTTGATTTCACCGGATCACCCGAGCCGTTATATGAAATGGCTCCCGTAACTCCGTCAACTTTGTTGGAGGCAATTGCCTCAATGGTAGCCTTGCGATATTCCAGTGTGCCCAGTGTGTATCCGGCCTTCTCTACCACGGTAAGGGCCTGACATACAATCATCGCCGCATCATAGCCAAGAGCACAAAAATTTGTTGGGGCACTCTGATATTCTTCCTGGTAGGCCGCAACAAAGTCTTGAACCTTTTTATCCGTATTTGAGGCGACAAAGGATGAGTTATAAAAGCAATTATTCAGATCAGCAGCGGATGCATAATCTTGCTTTCCGCCAATAATATTTGGCCACCCATCCGAGCCCATAATAACCCCCGTATATCCAAGCTGACGAGCTTGCGTCACAATCTTGCCGTCATCCTGGTAGTAATTGGGGCAGAAAATAGCATCGGGTTTTTTGGAGATGATGGTAGTGAGCTGAGCATTAAAGTCAACGGCTCCTTCGGGATATCCCTGCTGAGACGTAATCTGAATTCCCAACTCGTCAGCATGTTTAACAAAGGCGTCGTTAACACCGGTTTCGTAGTCTCCGCCTGAATTGAAGATAGTTCCAATATTTTTATATCCCTGCTTATACGCAAACTCCGCCATCACACGACCCTGAAATGGATCGGTGATGCAGGCGCGAAACATATTATTACCATGAACAACCACATCTCCCGCTGTTGCGGAAGCGGTTACACAAGGTATGGTGTCCAGAACGGACTTTTGTGCAAGTGCAATCGTTGGCGTTGAGGTAACATCGCCGATGATGGCGGTAACGCCCTCGTCAATCAGCTTGTTGTATACCAGAATGGCTTCCGTTGAATCGCCCTTCTCGTCTTCTGCAATAGCCTCAATTACCTTGCCATTCAAAATGCCTTGCTCGTTGAACTTCTTGATATAAAGGAGAGCTCCGCTTCGTACCGCCAACCCATATTGCGCGACATCTCCGGTGTACGGTCCCATAACACCTACGCGAATATGTGAGTTGTCCACCGGTTGAGATCCACAACCCGCAAGAAATGCGGACGTGGCAATTGAGCTCGTCAGCGCAAGAAAGCGACGGCGTGACATATACGCATCTGCCATATCTCAGGTCCTTCCAACCTACGCTCCGTCAGTTGTAGTACGAAAGTGTATGACAGAGCCCGACCAAAGCCGGGCTCAAAGAAGTAAGTTTTTCTTTTTGTAACTTTTCTTTTTACGCCAAAGGTGAAACAAGAAAGTTTATGCTTCGATGGCTTCTTGTATACCTGTCGAGAAGTGCTTTGGACAGTAGCGCTTCTGAGACCTTGCCTCCGTCTGTTCTTTTTTCGCGGACTTCAAGGCTTCCATTTGTTCAGATGTTGTTGCCGGCGTTGGAATTCGCTCTAAGGAATGGGTACCGCCGTCAATAAGACGGAAAAGTTCGCGTGTAGGACGCTGCTCTTCTTTTTTGGCAGCTTGCTGCATTTCTTCTTCAACGTCCGCAACAAGATGTTCGATATAGGTCGATCGTATGTAATCTGAATTTCCAAGAGAGCCTGACGTGCCTACGCTCGTGGAAGCTCCACTTTGCGTTGCAATACCGGACGTAGCCGGAATGACTTCAATGGGATTGCACGTAACATTGTGCGTATCATGGCCAAGTTTTGCGTCGAGCGCATCAAGTGCAAGCTCCCAGTCGTCCTTGTGCGATAGTTCGGAAACCGTCCGTTTCTCGGGGAACATACCTTGATCAACAAAGGCTACACGATCGGCAACGGATACCTCATCGCGACCGTCAAAATTGCGGTTCATGCTTCCACGTACTTCTTCCGTACGTGCTTTTGTCCCAACGACCATATCCGTATGGTTTGCGATTGGTCTGAATGTGCGAGAAGAAAACTCATCCGGAATAGCCTCGGCTTCTATCGCAGTAATGCCAAAATCGCGTGCGATGTTCTTCTCGCCAACCCTCGTGTTCCACCAGCTGGTACCAACATCACCCACGGTTCCGTCGGCGCGAGGAATAACGGGCAGACCTTCCATGGGATCTCCCCCAAGACGCTCTTTCAGCACCTCGGCGGCTCCACGTGCACGAGACGCCATGCGTTCACGAAAAGACATGAGCTTAAGGTAATTCTCGGCAACTTGTTCGTAATCTTTTGCAGCATGTACGGCGCGAGGTTGCGAATGTAGCGGTTCTTGAGAAGTCTTTACGTGTGCCTTTGGACGAGCGGAAAGCGGTCTTACCGCCTCAGATACACTGCTCTGCGAAACATGAATTGCGTCTTCATCGGATACATGTTGAACTCGGATGCCCCGATTCTCACTCCATTGCTGTGCGCGCATATGACGAGGCTTGTACTCGCTACATACAAAGCTTTGAGGCCTATCAAGAGCGATAACCGTGCTTATATCAGCATTTTGAGAAACGCCATGGGAGTGCTTGGATTCATATTGAACAACTGCCTCAGAGCTCGGTACTTCGGACAGCTCTTCTTGTTTTTGTTGGGCATGATAGCCAATCAGCCACGCGATTCCGGATACCATACCAATACATGAAAGACCGCCAACGGCACCAATGGCGGCATATACCACCGGAGAGTCTGATGGCTCAAAGGTAACAGCTTGGACAGATGCCGGCACCGCTGCCAACATTACTCCCCCAAGCAAACCAGCCATAACCGCTGGGTTTTTGCGCCATGTCATACGTACTCCTCCCACAAAACCACACGAAGGAGAGAGATTACGACCCTATACCGAGAAGAACATTGACCCATACGTCTTGGGTCTCAATAAGTTTGCAACGGTATGGGGTTCGTTTTATCTTCGTGTATCCGTTGCGGCATCTTTATGCCTATATGAGACTATAACGTACTTGTACCTGTTACGCAGCAATATTCACAAAATAATTTCAAATTTCAATCCAAGCGCTTCCGGAGGTGTCAGAAACTATTTGATTTTTGCCGTTTCTGGCATTCCCTCCATCAGCTTCAATTTATTTTCATACCGTATGTATCGGCTTGCTCTTACGCAAGCTCTGCCGCCTTTTTGGCAGACCGAATGAGAAAGTCCTCATTGTTTGCCGTCTGTTGCAAGCCTTTGATAAGCGCATTTGTGGCTCTCTCGGTTGTAGGCATGTTTGCAAGAGAGCGCCGCAGACCCCAAATCAATGGCTGGTAGTCAGGCTTCATAAGAAGATCTTCATTGCGCGTACCGGAAGCAACAGGGTCAATCGCCGGGAAGATACGACGGTCGGCCAAATCACGATCAAGCTTCAGCTCCATGTTGCCGGTACCCTTGAACTCCTCAAAGATAACCTCATCCATCTTGGAGCCGGTATCAATAAGGGCTGACGCAATAATGGTCAGCGAGCCGCCCCCTTCAATATTTCGTGCGGCACCCAAAAATTTCTTGGGCGGATAGAGCGCTGCCGAATCAACACCGCCGGAAAGAATACGTCCTGATGCAGGAATAGCGAGGTTATATGCTCGAGCAAGACGTGTAATGGAGTCGAGAATAACCACGACATCCTGGCCCATCTCAACAAGGCGCTTTGCTCGCTCAATAACAAGCTCGGAAACGGCAGTGTGATTTTCAGCAGGCATATCAAACGTTGAAGCAACTACCGTTCCCTGAATGGAGCGTTGCATATCGGTTACTTCTTCCGGACGCTCGTCAACAAGCAAGCAGAACAGATGGACTTCCGGATTATTTGCTGAAATGGATTGGCAAATCTTTTTCAGAATTGTTGTCTTTCCTGCCTTGGGAGGAGAAACAATCAACCCTCGCTGTCCCTTACCAATGGGAGCCACAAGATCAATGGCGCGACCGGTAATTGAATTCTTCCCGTGCTCAAGCTTAAGCGGCTCATTTGGGAAAATTGGAGTTAAGTCACGAAAACGTGGACGAGACTTGAGGTTCTCGACCGATCCGCCGTTTACTTCAAGAACACGCTGCAGCGGAGGATATTTGCTGTTTGCACGTCCCGGGCTTACCGTTCCTACGATCTTATCTCCCTGCCGCAGGCCAAGATGACGAATGATTTGTTGGTGAACAAAGGCATCGTCATCGCCTTCCATATAGTTGCCCGTACGAACCCAGCCATACCCCTCAGGACCAATTTGAAGGATGCCTTCAACGGAGCGAAAACCCTCGTTTGCGGCGGCTGCATGGTAAATCATTTCGATAAGATCGGGTTTACGAATGCCAAGATATTCAAGGTTAAGCTCGGCTGCTTTTGCACGCAGTTCAGCGACCTTCATATTCGCCAACATTTCTCGCGTAAGTGAAGGCTCTGCCAGCGCTTGTTGACGGCGCTTGGAAGTGCGTTGATTGGCGTTCTGTCGGCGATCCCTCGAAGATTCACGCACGTCATGGACATCATTTTTACTTTGCTGCTGAGAGTCTCCGTGGACACTGGTAGTATAGCGACGACGTATACGCGGTGTGGATATCTCGGAAGAATCTCCTGCGCTTTCCTCAGGAGTTTGCGGAGCTACAAGCGCTCCTTTTGTTGCCGTATCCTCGGCGGATGTTGTTGGCTGAAGAGATTTTTCTGAATGTAACGATGCTGTCTGCATCATCAGACGGTTCATCTCGGCATCAACGGTTTCATTTTTGCGAGGACGTCCACGACGGCGCCGTGGTTTAACTTCTTCAGTACCTTGCGCTCCATCGCCACTATCAGCGGTAATTGTTTCTTGCTGTGGCTCCTGGGCGGATTTTGGCTGTGAGGTGGAATCTTTGGCCGCCACATCTGCCGAAGTGTCTGCATTAACCTTGCGGGGACGTCCGCGACGACGCTTGGGAGCGGCTTGCGGCTCTCCGTCAGCAGGAGAAGCTAACGCTGGCTCAGAACCATCCATCATGGGAGATGCGTCCGGTTTATTATCGACTTTAATTTCAGATTTACGCGGACGCCCACGGCGCCGCTTTGGTTTTTCTTCTATATTGGCAGTACCTGTAGTTGGTTGAGGCTGCTCTGTTACTTTTGCCTGTGCGGCGCTCTCTGTTTTACGGGGACGTCCACGACGACGTTTAGGAGCAGCTACCGGCTCTTCAGAAGCCTCTGGGACAGAAAGGGAATCAACATCCGCCATATACTATGCCTCTCTATTTCAATCCAAAATACATAACTAAAATAAAATCTCTTTGTCAAATAGTAGATAGTAAGCGCAATACAAGCGCCATAAGCTTGCAAGAAACACTGCAAGCAGGAAGAACTATAGCACAATTGTGCCCGCCTTGCACCAAAAAATAAAGGAAGTTGCAAGGCGGGCTATATGAGGCGCCGGCGTTACGTGTACTGGGGGAAATACACGCTATACGCTAACGCGCGCCTTCCTCTTAACAACCAGCCGTACAATCTGCTGATTGATCAAATGGGCTGAATACGCACCTTGTGGCGTCAGGGTAATCTTGGTTGAACGGCGAGAAAGTACGACATCTTTTGACCGTTCTATAAGGCCTTCGTTCGCAAGTGCGGTAATAGACATAGAAACGGTTGGCTGTAACAAACCAAGCTCATCAACAAGTTCATTAACCGTACGAGTACCGTCTTTGGCATCATGTAAACATAAAAGAACCAAATCTCCCGCACGACAAAACAGAGCACCCATGGCATTGACGTACATACAAATACGTTCTGCCGAAGTGCGCGCAAGTGCTTGACCCGGAGAAATGCAGGCACAAGTAAGACGAGCTAAATCAAGAACAGCAGTATGTCCTTTTTCAGTCAGTGTACACACCACATTGCGGTGATCCGAAGAACCTTCCTCACGATGTATGAACCCTAATTTTGCAAGATGAGACGTACGATGCGTAATCGTGGGACGAAGCGCTCCTTGATATTCTGCAATTTCAGATGTCTTAATCGAACTATCTTGTACTTTCAGGCGACATAAGATAGCAAATTCTTCAAATGTTAACCGCCTGTTTGCTGGAACAGATCTCCGTACCAAGTTGTAGGATCTGCGGATGGACATGTACTCCCGAAGCTCCATCTTAGACCTCCGTTCTATGCCCGAACGATAAGTTCTTTATACTCTCTAAAACAGTATACTCCTAAAACTCCGCCGATTATATGGGAACACAACAATAGTTTTCAAATATATTATGCATACAATAACGGACTTATGACATCAAAATTTGAAATCATAAGCCCGTTATAAAACCATCATGAATAAAAAGAACTTTAAGTATCTTTTCTCGCTTGATTTGTCTTCACAAAAATACCATGTAGAAAAATGCAACTACATGCTTTGCGGTGCGCTCACTCCAATCAAGTTAAGAGCAAGGGCAAGAACCCGACGTGTGGCGTCGCAGGCGGCCAAGCGTGCGCGCGAAAGATCCTCATCAAGCGGACGACTCTCAGACGGGAGAACCTGGCAGACCGTGTAGAAACCATGGAAATCGGATGCAAGCTCTTCGACATAGTGCGTAATGCGGAACGGAGCACGGTCTCTTGCGCAATTCTCAACGAGCGTTGGGAACTCAGAGAGCTTACGGGACAGAGCCTGCTCAACGTTCTCAGAAAGAAGACTCAGGTCATACGAGTCTCCAATGGCACGCGATGCCACTTCGTCCATTCCGAGCTCCTGCGCTTCTTCTATGCTTACACCGGCACCACGGCGAAGAATGGAGCAGATACGCGCATGGGCATACTGCACATAATACACAGGATTGGAGCTGTCCTGACGCTTTACCTGTTCAATGTCAAAATCAATCATCTGATTGGATGATTTGGACATCAGTGTATAACGTGTTGCGTCAACGCTCACTTCACCAAGCAACTCATCAAAAGGAATACCGGTTCCTTTACGTTTAGACATCTTTACGGGAGTTCCGTTACGCAGCAAATTGACAAACTGGCCGAGAAGAACCTCAAATTGTCCCGGGAATCCAAGTGCGGTACAAACCGAGTCAACACGCTGGATATAGCCATGGTGATCGGCTCCCCAAATGTCAATGACATGGTCAACGCGCTGGAACTTGTTCCAGTGGTAAGCCACATCGGAAGCAAAATACGTGTATTCACCGTTAGACTTTATGAGTACGCGGTCCTTATCGTCACCAAATTTTGTTGAACGGAAGAAAAGTGCTCCGTCTTCATGGTAGAGATAGCCCATACCATCAAGTGTTTCAAGGGCCCGGTCAACCGCAGACTTGCCGTTTTCATCCGGAACATACAGAGAGCGCTCAGAGAACCAGACATCAAAGTCTGAGCGAGCATTGTGACACGTTGCTTTAATAGACTCAAGCATCAGCTTATAACCACGCTCACGGAAATCAGCCGTACGGTCATCTTCGCTGACGCTCACCCAAGCGTCTCCGTTCTCCTCACAGAAGCGCTTTGCAAGATCAATAATGTAATCGCCACCATACGCATTGCCGCCGAGCGACTCATTAAAGGCGTCCATATAGGGGTGAGTTTCAGGACGAGAATCATCCTCGTCTTCAATAAAAGCTTCGCGATCGTCCAAAAGCATCTGATAGGCCTCTTGGAGCTCCACGTTCTTCTGTGACATGATTTCATTCAGCTGAAGATAGCGCTTTGAGATTGAAGAGCCAAAAACGTCCATCTGAGAGCCGTGATCGTTGATGTAATACTCACGCTCAACATCATAGCCTGCATGCTCAAACACACGACACAATGAATCGCCAAGCGCTGCCCACCGACCATGACCAACATGAAGCGGACCCACCGGGTTGGCGGAAATGTATTCCACCTGAATCTTTGTACCCTTGCCAAAATCCGACTTGCCAAAATCCGCCCCCTGCTCACGAATGGTACGGAAAATTTCATTTCCAGCAGCGGTTGAAAGATAGAAGTTTACAAATCCCGGTCCGGCAATCTCCACGCGTTCAATTTCCGGAACATCCGACATATGTGCAACAAGTGCGGCAGCAATGTCGCGAGGAGACTTGTGGGCAAGGCGAGCCGAGCGCATGGCTACCGTAGAGGTCCAATCGCCATTTGAAGCATCAGCCGGTCGCTCAAGGCCCAGATCCTCGACCTCAAACTGGGGTAAGTCTCCTTGTGCCTGAGCTTCTGCCAGTGCCTTACGTACCAGCTGCTCGATCTTCTCGCGCATAAAATCTCCTTGTATGTCAAAACGCATCTATACCACATGGCTTAAGCCACTCGATTGCATAAGACTTCTGCCTTGTAACAATCGGCTGGTTATTGTACCACTTATTCGCTGGTAGTTGTGACAGCACTCGCATGCTCCACGGCAAGTTCATGACGAAGCTTCGCAAGCCCCTGTTCAAGACCAACCGTATACACCTGAGGATTTAGGAAACGCGTATATGCAGGATCCAAATGCATCAGTGCGGCATGGCAGCGCTCGCGTGCCACCTCAATAGTCTCGGCCTCTTTTGTCCGCATACCATCTGCAACCACACGAACCATCAGCTCTTGAGAAGTACCTGCAAGTTTATGAGTGGAATATGGATCGAGAATATCGGTTACCACCGCAGACGTCTCGACGTTCTGGGCGAGAAGGACCGCTTCGTCGTAAATCATATCGCCTATCGGGCACCCACTCATATCATAATAGCGACGAATAGACTGAATACCAGGGATGGTACGCTTGTAGGCCATCTCGGAGAGCTTGATGACCGGCCTCCATGCTTCATCTTTATGTTCCCGAATGGCACTCAGCTTATAGACGCCGCCAAGTGACGGCTGAGGATCACACGTGGCAAGTTTGGTGCCAACACCAAAGGAATCAATGGGAGCACCTTGGGCAAAAAGTGATTGAATTGTGTATTCATCAAGATCGTTTGATACGGAAATCTTTACGTACGGCAGTCCTGCACCGTCAAAGGCAGCGCGAGCTTCTTTGGCCAGCTTTGCAAGGTCTCCGGAGTCTATACGGACAGCACCGAGTTTCTCGCCACGCTCTTCCATTTCTTTGCCCACGATAATGGCATTTTTAATACCTTCATGGACATCATAGGTATCCAAAAGAAGCGCACAGTTTTTAGGGAAGGAACGGGCAAACGCTCGGAATGCTTCCAGCTCCGTTGAAAAAGACATAACCCACGAGTGGGCGTGCGTTCCAAATACGGGGATTCCGTAAATCTTTCCGGCAAGAACGTTTGAAGTGCTTGAAGCACCGGCAATATACGACGCGCGAGCAACTGCAAGACCACCGTCGGGACCTTGTGCCCGGCGCAGACCAAAGTCAGAAACAGGATTTCCCTGAGCCGCACGGATAACACGAGCAGTTTTAGTGGCCACAAGCGTTTGAAAATTAACAAGGTTTAGCAGGGCAGTTTCAATGAGCTGACAGTCAATAATAGGACCTGTGACCCGAACGATTGGCTCACGCGGAAACACAAGCTCGCCTTCAGGAATGGCATCGATCGTAAGGTTTAGTCGATGATTGCGCAAAAAGTCAAGAAATCCGGGCTTAAAGAGGCTTCCGCCGCCAGGAGAAGGAACACTCGCCAAGTAGCTGATATCGTCATCTTCAAATACAAAATTTTCAACGAGATCCGCTATCTGACCAATACCGCACGCAATGGCATAGCCGCCATCGAAGGGATTCTCGCGGAAAAACGCAGTAAAACAGGCCTCGTTATCAACCATGCCCGATTCCCAGTACCCCTGTGCCATAGTGAGTTCGTAGAGATCCGTATTCAAACATACGTCGGACGGTTTGGTGCGATCGGTTAACGACATAGCGCTCACTTCCCCCTTGAGTGAATTGTTCACTGGGTTGCATTGTTAAGGTTAATGTACTACGAAAGTTGCAATAAAGAAAAGTATGGCGAGAAGAACTACCGATATTATGACGATTTTCTGACCAATCGGCATTCTGAGATCGTCTTCATCCGGCTGCATGAGCTTGGCACCACGGGCCCGAACCTCGGCAATGTGCTCGGCTTCTTTGCGCTCTTGCTCGACACTTTTTGCCTGAGCCTGTTCCGCTCTGAGCCGTTCGAGTTCCGCACGCTCGGCTGCAGCCTGCGCTTGAGCCTCGCGCAATTTCTTTTCCTGTCTGAGGCGCTCCAGCTCAGCGCGCTCATCTTCGGAAAGAGTGTGTATATCATCTGACATAGCCGCTCCTTATAGATTGGTCTTCTCGTCGTATCTTCTCGTTGTATCTTCTCGTTGTATCTTCTCGTTGTATGTTCAGTCTTCACAATTCACCAAAGTCTGTCCGTGAATGTCCGTAGTGCCTTGATGGGATTGGGGTGCCAAAAGTGCCGGACCTTCAACCCCTGTTGCATCAAATTGTGGCACAAAGCTCTCGGAAACAGTACCGCCTTCCTGCCACCAGATTTGTTTGAACCCAAGATCGTCGGCGTGGCAAATGACAATTTCATATTCCTCATCCGAAAGCGTCGCAGACAGAAGGCCTCCTTGCTTGAGACAGCGTTCATTCGGCGTGTATTGATTCATGATGGACACATCAACGTCATTGCCACAGATATTCCAAATCCGATTAAGCACTTCGCACGAATCGTCTGCGTGCCCCGGAAGCACAAGGTGGCGCACAATAATACCCTGTTGCATACTGCCGTTTGTGCCCATCTTGCGACCGCCATGAGCGCGCAGAAGGCTTAGCATCTCCGTCAGAGCCGCAGCCGCAACATCTGGATAATCCTGGGCGTATGAAAGTTCTTTTGCCAAACGTGCATCGGCGTATTTGAAGTCGGTAAGCCATACGTCAATAACATCTCCCATGGCACGTATTACCTGTGCAAGCTCATATCCCGAGGTATTACATACAATGGGAAGATTAAGCCCTGCCTGTTTGGCAAGCATAATGGCTTTTTTCACCTGCGGTGCAAAATGCATCGGCGTAACCAGATTGATATTGAGCGCTCCCTGCTCCTGCAGCTCAAGCATCATGCATGCAAGACGCTCAACCGATACTGCACGACCAAAACCCTCTTGTGAAATCCGGTGATTTTGGCAAAACACGCAGCGAAGGGGGCAGCCGCTAAAAAAGATGGCTCCCGATCCCGCCTCGCCCGATATAGGCGGCTCTTCCCAGAAATGCAAAGCCGAGCGAGCAACGC